>MDSZ01112802.1_pt1 | contig 40976 bp, 34 predicted proteins | sample 811201 | NCBI WGS metagenome assembly MDSZ01 (sample SAMN05326647, study PRJNA326480) | marine metagenome | isolation source: seawater | place: Indian Ocean: North | collected 2010 | reverse complement strand
TTTGCGCTCTAGGGAGCTATTGGGGGTAAAAATATGCACAGGGTCTAGCTTATGCTGCTGCATAGATTGTAAGTATTCACTAGCTTCCTCAGGTGGTAAATCCGGGATAATCGCCCCTTTGATACCTATATCATGCATCTTGGAAACAAAGTCACTTACACCATGTTTAAACAGAATGTTGTAGTAGGTCATAAATAGAAAGGGTATATCGAAATTAGCGGTGATCTTCTCCGCCATTTCTAGACTTTTCTCTAAGGTCGCCCCTGCTTTTAAGGCTTCCGCATTGGCTTTTAAAATCACCGGGCCATCAGCCATTGGCTCAGAGAAGGGAATCTGCAACTCCATTAGATCCACCCCAGCCTCTACCATACTTTCTACCAAGTACATGGATTTATCATAGGACGGATAACCTAATACAATATGGGTCATCAAAAGCAATTCTTTGTGCTGCAAACGGTCTTGAATATATTGTTCCAACATACTTATCTAACGCCTCCTTCGGTAGCAGCGCGGGCACGATACTGGTCGGCCTTAGTAATAATAAATTCACGCCATTTGGGGTCATCAATGGCATCAGCGACAGTAAAGATATCTTTATCTGCCCGGCCAGACTGATTGATCAAAATAATCTCATCTTTGCCCATGTTCGGCGCTTCTTTAAAGGCTTGGGCAAAAGCATGAGATGATTCAAGGGCGGGGATAAGTCCTTCTTTTTGCACCGTAAGCTGCATCGCTGCAACCACTTCATCATCAGTCGCGGCTTCAAAGCGCACCTGACCCGTATCATGATAATTAGCTAAGATGGGTGATACACCAACATAATCAAGACCAGCGGAAACAGAATGGGTATCCATCATTTGGCCATTAGGATTTTGCAAGAAATAGGTCTTATAACCTTGGGCCACACCCACCGTCGCATCGTCATAAGCTAAACGAGCAGCATGCTCACCCATACCTTTACCACGGCCGCCGGCTTCGACACCCACTAGCTCAACTTCTTTATCATCTAAAAAGCCACTAAATAAACCCATAGCATTAGAACCGCCACCGACACAGGCATATACTCGGTCTGGTAAACGACCCTGTTGGCTTAACATCTGTTCTCGCGCTTCAATACCAATAATGGACTGGAACCAAGCGACCATTTCGGGGAAAGGATAAGGACCACAAGCGGTGCCTAAGGCATAGTGAGTATCATCCATATTGGTTACCCAATCACGGAACGCCTCATTAATAGCATCTTTTAAAGTAGCACTGCCATCTTCAACAGGCACAACAGTGGCGCCCATTTGCTCCATCCAGAACACATTAGGGCGTTGTCGAGCAACGTCTACAGCACCCATATAAATAGTACAGTCAAAGCCAAATTTAGCTGCCATAGTCGCCGTGGCAACACCATGCTGCCCAGCACCTGTTTCAGCAATCACTCGGCGCTTACCCATGCGTTTAGTTAATAGGCCCTGGCCCATAACATTATTAGCCTTATGGGCCCCAGTATGATTTAAATCTTCACGTTTAATATAAATTTGCGCCCCACCCAAATGCTTGGTTAAGTTCTCCGCGTAGGTGATCGGCGTAGCACGACAGGAGTAGGTCGACATTAAATTAACGTATTCCTGCCAAAAAGCAGGGTCAGCCTTGGCTTCCAAGTAGGCTGCCTCCAACTGATCAAACGTAGGTACTAAAATTTCGGGAATAAAAGCACCACCAAACTGGTTAAAATATCCGCGGTTCTTCATCGCTATATCCTAGGGTGTTGTATAAATGTTCTGTGAAAAATTAAATCGGTCTGTGCGGCACACAATATCGCAATAGATTAGCCCAGTTTGCTTACCAAAATGTAACTTTCGGGCTACATGCAAAAGGGGCAATTTCGTATTAGCCTGCATCAATGTCGCCAGCCTTCGGTTTGGAAACAGTACATGAAAACTTTGTTCTGCACTCGTTACCGCATAAAAATATTGTTGTTTTACTTGGCCTGATAGGGAAAGTTGAGGATTAAAAATTTGATCAAAATCATTAAATACCTCAGCATCCAAGTAAAAGGTTTCTAATAACACCGGCTCACTATCAATCCGTGTTAAGCGCTGCAGTTGATATGCAGCCGCAAAGCCACCTTTGCAATCATCTCCTGTTACTAAATGGGGTAATAGTAACCACTCACTATCAGCTGCTAAGTCACTAGCTTGCAAAGCCTGACCTGTACCACCTAATGATAACAAGTCGATATGCTTAGCTTTAGGCATGACATAAGTACCTGAGCCGCGGCGACGTTCTAAAATCCCTTCTCTAACCAGCATATCGGTGGCTTGGCGGACCGTGGGACGACCAATGCCATAGGTTTCTGCCAAGGTATGTTCTGACGGAATCTTCTCCCGCTCAGCTAATTCGCCAGCTTCCATAGACCGACGCAACAATTCTGCAAGTTGTTGGTACAGGGGCACTGGTGAAGCTGAATTAAGCATTTTTTAAGCCATTACTAGATATCTGATAGAGAGCTTAAATACTAATTGTAAAGTTGTCAAGACAAATTATATTTTCCTCGAAGCAATGGTCTTAAAAATAAGCTTTCAAGCAAAATATAAAATATGACCTATATTTACTTGGCTAGTTTATTTTCGCCTTTGTGTGGATGGCTTTGGTGTTTTTTGTCTCTTGTTGGCCAGATGCCATCCACTTTTTTTGGCACAAAAAAAAGCCCTGCGGTTGTGCGCAGGGCTAAAAAGATAGACATTACTCTATCACTGCAATAGTTAATTGGACTCTTTAGCTTCTAGCCAGTTAATGGCGGTTTCTAAACTTGGTGCAAAATAAACAACTTCATGTACTCGGGCGATACAGCCTATACGCTTGCTGTTATAGGGAAATACCCACCACTGCTGCTGGCGTTTCTGGACAATATAGTCACCAACTTGATAGCGATTTCGGCGAATCAATTTCACTAGCATGGAACTTAACCTTCACCTTTATCGGCAACAACCAAACTATCAGCACTAAAACGCTTTAGACCTATATAACGACCAAAGATAGGTAGCAATAAAGCGATTATGGCAATACTCATAATCAGCGCAGTCAGAGGCCGCTCCCATAGGAAGGCCAAACTGCCATCAGAAATAATCAGCGCCCGACTTAAATTAGTTTCCATCATGCCACCTAGAATAAAGCCTAATAACATAGGCGCCATAGGGAAAGATAAAAGCCTTAAAAAGATTGCTACAACAGTAATAAGCACCATTAACTCAATATCAAAGCTATTAAAGCTAACTAGATAAACCCCAGTAATCGAGAAAAATAGAATCAAAGGAATCAAAATAGGTCGGGGAATAATTAATAGCCGAGAAATATAAGGAATTAGTGGTAAATTCAAAATCAGCAGGACAATATTGCCAAAGTACATGGAAATAATGACCGACCAGAATACCTCTGGATTATCAACAAATAGCCGCGGACCAGGCTGAATACCATAGGCAATAAGTGCCCCCAGCATAATAGCTGTAGTACCGGAGCCAGGTATCCCTAGGGTTAGCAATGGCACAAAAGAGCCGGTAGAAGCTGCATTATTAGCCGCCTCTGGCGCAGCTAATCCGCGCAATGCACCTTTACCAAACTTATCTTTAATGGCCCTAGGAGCAAGATTGCGCTCTACGCCATAAGCCAAAAAGGCAGCAATGGTTGCACCTGCGCCCGGCAATACGCCAACTAAGAAACCAAATAATGATGAGCGGCCTGCCGTAGGAGCTACATGCTTCACTTCCTCTTTGCTGAGTTTCATACTGCCTAAAGAAGACATATCCATGGGGACGTCATCTTCCTTATGCTCGCCTTTTAGAACTGTCATTACCACTTCAGCCAAAGCAAAGGTAGCCATGGCCAAGAGTAGGAAGCTAATACCATCAATTAAATCAAGATTGCCAAAGGTAAAGCGGGGAATACCATAAATTACATCGGTACCAATGGTAGCGATCATTAGACCAAAAATAGTCATTAGCAAGGCCTTAAGAACTTGCCCTTTACCAGAGAAAGCAGCTACTGCACTTAAGCCCAATACCATTAAGGCAAAATAATCACTTGATTGAAAACTTAAGGAAACTGTCGCTAATGCAGGTGCAGCCACCAAGAGAATAAGGGCGCCAATAGTGCCGCCGGTAAAGGAACAATAGGCTGCCAGAGCCAAGGCTTTACCTGCTTGACCTTGCTGCGCCATGGGATATCCATCAAAGGCGGTTACCACAGTACTTGAGCAGCCGGGTGCATTAATCAATATAGACGATGTGGAGCCACCAAATACGGCACCGTAATAAACACCCGCCATCAAAATAATACCTGACGACGGATCAAGGCCATAGGTGATAGGGATCATTAATGCCACGGCCGAAATAGGCCCCAAGCCTGGCAACATACCAATAAAAGTGCCGCAGAAACAACCTACGACCACCATCATAATATTAAATGGTGCAACAGCTGTGGTTAAACCAGTAAAAATACCATCCCACATAGATTATGCTCCCAATACCATTTGCCACAATTTGCCAGGCGCTAGATAAATATCTAATACCTTGGCTAACAACAACCAAAATCCCACTGCAAAGGGAACGCTAGCTAGCAATAGTGTGCGCGGATTGCGCTCTCCCAAAATCCAATAACCCACTATTAAAAATAAAATAGTAGAAGCCAAAAAACCGATCCAACTTAAAGCTTGAGCAAATAGCCATACAAGGACCAATAACTTACCGACAAGGAGAAAGTTTAATTGTGCAAGATTTGGATTTGGTTCTTGCGAGCGCCCAGCTGTGACCAACATAACCAAGCTAATCAAACCACCCACCCATGCCAGTGCAATGGGCAGTGTTTGGGCATTAAAAGGTTCAAATTGGTCACCAGGAAACATTCGAATTTCGTAGGCATAGTAACCATATACCACTGATATGGTGAGGAAGATCAGACCGCCTATATGATCTTTATTTAGTGTCATGGGTAATTCCACATTATTTAAAAGCTTGATTTAACACACTGTTAATGCAGCTCAATTAACAAAAGTAACCATGGGTATATAGCTTAATAGCCTTGATTACTGGCTTGATAATCATGAACTTAATAAGTTTTTAACTAATCAATTTTGCACTAGCCACCGGAGCTATTGCTTATTAAACCAATACTTCAGTAATCGGGTACTAAAAAATAGTTGGTCTGGTACAACATTGGTTATACCAGACCAAGATATATTATTGCCAGTAGGTGACTGGCAACAGGCTAGACTTTATAGGAAGCCAAGCTCACGCATCAGATCGCCAATGACCTGCTCTTGACCCTCTAGGAAAGTCATAAACTCAGGGCCTGGGCGGAAGATTTCAGTCCAACCGTTACGGTCACGAACTTCTTGCCATGCGTCAGTAGAGTACATATCAGCCAATAGCTTCTGATATTCAGCTGCTTCAGCATCGCTCAAACTAGGCGCACCGAAGAAACCACGCCAGTTTACAAAGCTAGCATCGTAGCCTAATTCTTGCAGAGTAGGTACATTTGGTGCGGCAGGAGAACGCTCGTCGCTAGTAATAGCTAGAATACGCACTTCGCCAGCATTCATCATGGCAATGGCTTCACTAAAGCCAGTAGACAATACATGGGTCTCACCAGACAGCATACCAGCCATAGCCTTACCACCAGCGTCATAGGCAACATACTTCACTTGTGTTGGATCACCACCAGCGGCTTTAAACGCCATGGCTGCAACCAAGTGGTCCATACCACCACGAGAAGAACCACCAGCAACGGCAATAGAACGCGGATCAGCTTGATAATCAGCAACGATATCAGCGAAAGACTGATACTCAGAAGCAGTCGGTACAACAAATGCAGCATAGTCACCAATAGTGGCTGCAATAGGCGTTAGGTCACGGAAGTTTTGTGGGAATACACCAGACAAAGAACGAATAACGATTGGAGTAGAGTTAACCATTAATGTGCCGTGAGCTTGATCAGAAGTTTCGATCAAGTGTGCAATGGCTTTACCGCCACCACCACCAGACATATTTTCATAGGAAGCACTGTCTAGCAAACCGGATTTGGTCAAGGCTTCACCAGTACCACGCGCAGTACCATCCCAACCACCCCCAGCACCGCCAGGAATCAAAAAGTGAACACTGTCTGCAGCTTGTGCGCTAGTAGCACCAAAACTGGTGGCAACTACTAAAGCGGCAGCCAAAGCTGTTTGCTTGCTTATTAATTTTTTTAGCATGGATTTTCTCCTAAATTTTGTTATTAGCATAAAGCGCAAATAGATTAATCTCCCTAACCTAGGCGAACCAGTTTAGTCACTTAAAGAATTTAACGAGCTTATTGGTCTTTTTGTGCATATTGTTCACAGCAATCATTTTCATAAACCTGTACCATAATAGTTAGAAACGCTGAAAAGGCTTGGTTTACAATGTTTTGGGTACCTAGATTAGCAGCCACTGCATGGTCAATTTAGAGGCTTAAAACTGCCAAAACTCACTTAATTGGCTGCTTAGGTCATTTTGCAGAGGTTTACCAAGTTAATTATAATAATTGGAAAACAACAATAACGTACGCACCATTCCATTTGGGTTATGACTTATTCGATCCGCCGCTTAAAGCTTAAAACGCGCATGATTCTTGTGTTTGGATTGGTTGTGCTTATCCAGTCTGGATTGATTGGGCTATTTGCCATCACTACCCTGAAAGAATCCCTCCATGACCAGATTGCTCAACGGGCACTGCATGTGGCTAAAACTATTGCCGCTATGCCACAAGTAATCAATGCTATAGAAACAACGCAAGTAGAAACACTACCCGAATTAGCCTTAACCATGGCCAGTAAAAACGATGCCTTATTTGTGGTTATTGGTGACCGTAAAGGCATTCGCTTAGCCCACCCAACCCTGGCGCGTATCGGTCAACCTATGTATGACGACGAGGGTGATGATAATGAACCAGCGCTGGTTTATGGGCGCCCCTATACCCAAGTTGCAGTGGGTAGCTTAGGTGCTTCCATGCGCGGTAAAGCACCTATTTTTAACTCTACAGATGAGCAGATTATCGGTATCGTTTCTGTAGGCTTTAAAATGGATACTGTGCAACTTATATCCAGCCAATATCGTAATAGCCTATTATTTGCCATCAGTGTCAGCCTAATTGCTTCAGTGCTTATTGCATTATGGTTTACCCAACACTTTAAGAAAGCCCTGTTTGGCCTTGAGCCAGAACAAATTGGCCGTCTGTATCAAGAACGTAATGCTACCTTGGAGTCAGTTCGCGAGGGTATCATTGCCATTAATAGAGATGGATATATCACCACCTTTAACCGCGCTGCGGTGCAAACCCTCGAACTACAAAAAGACACCCAACTCAATGGCCAGCATATACGAACAGTGCTACCCAATAGCCATATGCTCGAAATACTAGAAACTGGGGAAGCAGAATTTGACCGAGAAATTTGGCTGCGTGATCGTAACTTTATTGTTAACCGTATACCGCTTATTCAAGGGGGTGAAATTACCGGTGTGGTATCCAGCTTTCGCCTTAAGGATGAATTGGACTTGGTATCCCAAAAGCTGACGGATATTCAAGCCTATGCCGATTCGCTGCGCAGCCAATCCCATGAGTATGCCAATAAACTGCAAACCATTGCCGGCTTGATTCAAATTGGCTCTACTGACGAGGCATTAACACTCATCGGCCAAGAAAGTCTCAGCCATCAAGAACTAATTGGTCTTCTAACAGAAACTGTATCGGATCCTATTCTGTCAGGATGCCTATTAGGCAAGTATAATCGCGCCAAAGAACTAGGCCTAAACCTAGTCATTGATGCCGAAAGCAGTATGCACGATATTCCACTAAGTCTGCCTCGGGAACAGTTAGTTAGTGTGCTAAGTAACATCATTGACAATGCCATGGAAGCCACTAAAAAGCAGGGCAATGATACGGTCTTTATTCATATGACAGATTTAGGCCAAGAGCTGATTTTTGAAATTGAAGATCAAGGCCCAGGTATCAGTGAACAACAACAAGAACAAATCTTTGCTCGTGGCTATAGCAGCAAAACTGAGCCCGATCATGGTTTAGGGCTCCATTTAGTGCAACAGTTACTACCCTTATTACCAGGTCGTCTGACCCTAGAAAATACGGATCAGGGCTGTCGCTTTACTGTTTATATTGAGAAGCGTCAGGAGAAAGCATGAGTATTCGTGTCATTATCGCCGAAGACGACCCTCAAATTGCCGAAATTCAGCAACGCTTCCTCGATCGCATTGATGGTTTTGAACTAGTTGGTGTGGCGCGCAGTATTGCCGAAGCTAAAGACCTAGTTGAGGTGCTTAAACCCGACTTACTGCTGCTAGACGTATATTTTCCCGATGGTACTGGTTTAGATTTGCTGCGTGACCTGCGCAGCAACGCCCATCACACAGATGTGATTCTAATCACCGCCGCCAAAGATGTAGACACCCTACGTGAAGCTATGCATGGTGGGGTATTTTATTTGCTTATCAAACCGCTGATTTTTGCCCGCCTACAAGAGGCTCTGCATAACTATCGCGACCATCTACAAAAGCTACAGCAACTCGACCAATTAGCCCAAACCGATGTCGATAGCCTACTTAAACAATCTGCCAAGCAAACCACAACAGGACAAGAGCGACTCCCCAAGGGCGTAGATGCACTCACCTTAAATAAGGTACGTGACGCATTTGCCGATAATCCACAGGAATTATTTAGTGCTGAACAGATGGGCTCAATTATAGGCGCCAGTCGCACCACTGCCAGACGCTATCTGGAATACTTAACCAGTACCGAAGAAGTAAAAACTGAGGTTAATTATGGTAGCGTGGGTCGGCCAGAAAGGCGCTATACTAAGCTTTAGCAAGCGCCCTAATGACCTTAAATGTTAAGCGCGACGACTTTTAAAATAGTCAATCAAGCCATTGGTAGAACTATCATGAGCATTGGTGCTGTCACCATTAATTTCAGACAAGATGCCTTGGGCTAATGTTTTACCCAACTCAACACCCCACTGATCAAAAGAGCAAATATCCCAAACGACACCTTGGGTAAAGATCTTATGCTCATATAAAGCGATCAAAGCGCCTAACGTGCGTGGGTCAACACGCTTTAACAGCAGAGTATTACTTGGGCGATTGCCTTCATGAACCTTATGAGGCAACAATGCTTCAATCTGTTGCTGATCTAATCCCTGCGCCTGCAGTTGCTCGCGCACCTGATCTTCACTAATTCCATTCATTAGTGCTTCAGACTGGGCAAAAAAGTTAGCCATCAGGTTTTCATGGTGCCCACGCACTGGCGTGGAACTTTCCACTGAGCCAATAAAGTCGGCAGGTACAATCACATTACCCTGATGTAGAAGCTGATAAAAAGCGTGCTGGCCATCAATACCTAACTGTCCCCATACCACAGGTGAAGTAGGGTAATTCACTCGATTACCAGTCTGATCAACATGTTTACCATTACTTTCCATATCCGCTTGCTGGATATAGGCAGTAAAGCTTTCTAGGGGCTGGTCATAGGGCAAAATAACCAAACTTTGAGCACCGTGTAATAAGCTATTCCAGATACCAATCAAAGCCAAAATAATTGGAGCATTATTGGCTATTGGCTGATCTCGGAAATGTTGATCCATATCATAGGCACCCGTTAGCAGCTCTTCAAACTGATCAAAGCCCAAATACAAAGCGATGGGTAAGCCAATAGCAGACCAAATAGAATAGCGGCCACCTACCCAGTCCCACATGGTAAACATATGCTCAGTATCAATACCAAACTCACTTACCGCTTCGGTATTGGTGGACACCGCTACAAAGTGCTTCTTAACCGCGCGCTCATCAAAGGCGGAGGCCATTAGCCAGTTACGAGCTGTTTGGGCGTTGGTCATGGTTTCACTAGTGGTAAAGGTTTTACTAGCCACCACAAAGAGCACTTGTTCAGGATTTAAGGGGCGCAATACTTCAGCAACTTCCACACCATCAACATTAGAAATAAAGTGCACACGAACTTTGTTATCCGCATAAGCAGACAAGGCCTGGGTAACCATTTTCGGCCCCAAATTTGAGCCACCAATACCGATATTGACGACATCAGTAATCCGCTTACCAGAGTAACCTAACCATTCTCCAGATCGCACCTGGTCAACAAACTGGCGCATATTGGCCAATTCATCGTTAACCTGCTCCATGACATTGATACCATCGACCAAAATGGGTGCGTTGCCACGATTACGCAGAGCTGTATGCAGCACAGCACGATCTTCGGTGGTGTTAATCTTTTCACCACGATACATGCGCTCTATGGCACCTGCGAGGTCCATATCTTTGGCCAGACCAAATAAGGCCGCCATCACCTCATCGGTAATGCAATTCTTAGAATAATCGAAAAGAATATTTTGTACGCCTAAGGAGTACTTCTGAAAACGTTCATTATCCCCAGCAAACAAATCACGTAAGTGGGTGTTTCTGTGAGTTTGAGCCAGATCTTGTAACTTTTGCCAATAGTCTGACTGCTCGAGTTTAAGCATATTAACTTCCAATTATTATTGATTTTTTAATGCTAGTGCCGCACCTTTTAGGCCTAAGTCATTATCTGTACTTAGTATAACAGGCATTTCCTCCATATACTGACGGAAACGTCCACGTTGACAAAAACGATCTACAAAATCGCTGTCTTGCATGCTCGATAAAATTTTCGGCAAGATACCACCGACCAAATAAACACCACCAATAGCGCCCATATGCAATGCCGCACTGGCCGCTGCCTGACCCAAAATCCCAAAAAACAAAGCCATAGTTTCTTTCGCTAAAGGATCTGTTGCTGCCGCTGCACTAATAGCACCAGCGTCAGTATATTGGGGTGCTTGGCCGTCTAATTTAGCTAGGGCACCGTACAACAAAGGAATCCCTGAGCCAGAGGCCACCCGCTCCACGGAAACATGTTCAAAGTCATTTAACAATTCACCTAAAACAGCCATTTCTCGGGCATTTCCTGGGGCAAAGCTAGCGTGCCCTCCTTCACCAACAACGGGTACCCAAGTGGATTTGTTATATACCAAACCAGCGACACCTAAGCCAGAACCAGGGCCAATCACTAAACGATTTTCCTCGGGCTTATCCTCACCCGATTTAATCACCACTTGATGTTCAGGATCTAAAGCAGTCACCCCCCAAGCTTGGGCAGCAAAGTCATTTAACCAAAGGGTTTGGCAGCCAAGTTGTTGTTCGACCTCTGCCTTATGCACTTGCCAATGATTATTTGCCAGAGTAAAAACGGGTTTGTGAACCGGTCCAGCAATAGCAATACTGGCAGCTTGCAAACTTGGTTTTTCCACCATAGACAAATAGGCTTGCACCGCTTGGGTCAAGTCATCATAGTCTGCCGCTGGCAGTATATGCAGATGTTGAAGTTCTGTCTGACCAGAGGCAACTAGGGCAAAGCGGGCATTAGTGGCGCCAATATCAGCAACAAGTTCAAAGTGATTCATATAACGTGTCTTTATCAGAAGTTTTATTAGTCAGCTTGGCAAGCTGTATATTTTGCCTTATGCCAAGGCCAAAAAGATACACAGGTATAGGTTTAAACGAAAAAAACCTTTAATTACCCGCGTATCTCTTGATGAAAAAAACGGCGGTTAGTTAGAGGGCGATACTGGCACCCAACTCAGCATGGCTAACATTGTCCCGTAAATTACCAAACAATTCACGTCCCATACCATATTGTTTAATTTCTTCGCTGGGAGCGGCAACTTCACGTGCATCAAGTTCTTCTGCCGCCACCAATAACTGCAGTTCACTTGTATGACAGTCAAGACGCAGCATATCACCAGTTTGAATTTTACCAATCACACCGCCCGCTTTGGCCTCAGGATACAAATGAATAGCCGCAGGTACTTTACCTGAAGCACCCGACATACGACCGTCAGTGACCAAAGCTACTTTATAGCCCTTATCTTGCAAAGAACCCAAGTAAGGTGTCAGTTTATGCAACTCTGGCATACCACATGCTTGTGGCCCTTGGTAACGCACCACGGCAATAAAATCTTTGTTTAATTCACCGGCTTCAAAAGCCACACCGATTTGTGACTGGTCATCAAACACCACAGCCGGTGCTTCTATAACCCAGTGCTCTTCTTTTACTGCCGAGACTTTAACCACACCACGGCCAACATTACCTTTAACACATACCAAACCACCCGTTGGATGGAATGGTTCTTGAGCACTTCGTAAAACATCTTTATCACCTGATTCAGCAGGCGCTGCTTGCCACTGCAGAGCACCATCAACCAATTTTGGTTCCTGACAATAGTTACGTAAGCCCTTACCCATAATGGTCATCACGTCTTCGTGTAAGTAACCCCCATCAAGCAGGGTCTGCACTAAGTAAGGCACACCACCCGCGGCATGGAAAACATTGATATCAGCATAACCGTTGGGATAAATCCGCGTCAGACTGGGCACCACTGCAGACAAGGCAGCAAAATCATCCCAGTTAATAATAATCCCCGCCGCTCGGGCAATGGCCACAAGGTGCATAGTATGGTTAGTGGAGCCACCAGTCGCTAGCAAGGCCACAATAGCGTTAACGATGGTTTTTTCTGATACCACCTCAGCCAAGGTGATTTTATTACCACTGCTCGCATTACGGACTGCCTGACGTGCGGCTTCAGCAGTGAGGGCATCACGTAAGGGCGTACTAGGAGGCACAAAAGAACTACCGGGCAAATGCAGACCCATAATTTCTACTAACAGCTGATTACTATTGGCAGTGCCATAGAAGGTACACGTACCCGCACTATGATAAGAAGCAGACTCGCATTCTAGTAACTCTTCACGACCCACCTTGCCTTCAGCATATAACTGACGAATCCGGGCTTTTTCTTTATTGGGCAGACCTGATGGCATGGGGCCAGCAGGAACAAATACTGTTGGCAAATGGCCAAAGCTTAGGCTACCAATCAAAAGTCCAGGCACAATCTTGTCACAAACACCCAAACACAAGCTGGCATCAAACATATTGTGGGACAAGCCAACAGCTGCTGACATAGCAATCACATCGCGGCTAAATAAGCTTAACTCCATCCCTGGTTGACCCTGAGTCACACCGTCACACATGGCTGGTACACCACCAGCAAACTGCGCAACGCCACCCATATCGCGCACGGTTTCCTTGATTAAGGCAGGATAGTGCTCGTAAGGCTGGTGAGCCGACAACATATCGTTATAAGAAGAAACAATAGCGACATCGGCATGATCCATCATCACCAAACGATCTTTATCTTCTTTGGGACAGGCGGCAAAACCATGGGCCAAATTGCCACAAGACAGCTGACTACGCGCAACTTTATTGCTGCCCGCCTCAGTCATACGCTGCATATATGCGCCGCGTTCTGAGTGACTGCGTTTAATGATGGCTTCTGTTACCTGTTCGACTACCTTATGCATAAAAAATCTTTCTTGAGTTAAATTGTGGGTGATTCTACACAATATTCGTAATTATTAAAACATTTATGCTGTTTAAATGGGTTTTTCATTGTTAAAACGCCATTTATTTAGTAATATTACGTAATTATTGTAATAAACAGGTAAGAAATTATGACTGTACGTATAGCCATAAACGGATTCGGTCGTATCGGCCGTAATGTATTGCGCGCACTTTACGAAGGTGAACACCGCGACAACCTTCAAGTTGTTGCTATTAACGACTTGGGTGATGCTCGCACCAATGCCCACCTACTTAAGTACGACACAGTCCACGGACAATTCAATGCTAATGTGAGTCACGACGACAACTCTATGAGTGTTAATGATGACCAAATTAGTCTTAGCCAAATACGTAACCCTGCTGAACTACCATGGGGTGATTTGGATATTGATGTGGTATTTGAATGTACTGGCCTATTTACCAGCCGCGATAAAGCTCAAGCTCATATCGATGCCGGTGCCAAGAAAGTCATTATTTCTGCGCCAGGTAAAGATATGGATGCCACCATCGTATTTGGTGTTAACCATGATAGCCTGACTGGTAATGAAACCATTATCTCTAACGCTTCTTGTACCACTAACTGCCTAGCTCCTATCGCTAAAGCATTAAACGACAAGATTGGCATTGAACAAGGTCAGATGACAACCATTCATGCCTATACCAACGATCAGAACCTGTCTGATGTTTATCACACTGACTTATACCGTGCGCGTGCCGCTACCATGTCTATGATTCCTACCAAAACTGGTGCTGCAGCAGCTGTTGGCCTAGTGCTACCTGAACTAGCAGGCAAGTTAGATGGTATGGCTGTGCGGGTACCAACCATCAACGTATCGCTAGTTGACCTAACCTTTGTTGCCGGTACTGATACTACTGCTGAAGAAGTTAATGACTGCATTCGTCAAGCTATTGCTGATAATCCAGTATTGGCCCAAGCACTTAACTACGTGGAAGATCCACTGGTATCCATCGACTTTAACCACAGCAGCTATTCCTCATGCTTTGATAGCAACCACACCAAAGTGGATGGACGCTTGGTGAAAGTGATGTCTTGGTATGATAACGAATGGGGTTTCTCAAATCGTATGTTGGATACAGCTTTGGCACTTATGGAAGCAAACAAGCAAGCCATTGCTGCCTAAATTAAGCACAATACTCATCCATTTTAACTATTGAGAAAACCATGCAATTACGTCGCACCAAAATCGTTGCCACTCTAGGTCCCGCCACTAGCTCCATTGCAGATCTGCGTGGCATTATTAAAGCCGGAACTGACGTGGTGCGCCTTAACTTTTCCCATGGCAGTGCCGAGGACCATAAGCAGCGAGCCGCTAATGTACTAGCTGCAGCTGAACAGGAAGGTCGTCATGTTGCTTTACTAGCAGACCTGCAAGGCCCCAAAGTACGAGTAGCACGCTTTGTTAACAACAAGGTTATTCTGGTTGCGGGTCAAGAATTTATTCTAGACCCCACTATGGATGGCGAAGCTGGGACTGAGAATGCCGTTGGCTTAGACTTCCCTGAATTAGGCAAAGACCTTAAAGCTGGCGATATACTCCTCCTTGATGATGGCCGCATTATCTTAGAAGTGACACGTACTGAAGGCAACAAAGTCTTTACCAGCGTGCAGGTGGGTGGCCCTTTATCGAACAATAAAGGTATCAACCTTCAGGGTGGTGGACTGTCTGCAGCAGCATTGACTGACAAAGATCGCAAAGACTTACTCACTGCCGCCGAAATTGGCGTTGACTATATAGCTATTTCTTTTGTTCGCAATGCAGAAGATATGCTTGAGGCTCGAGCCTTACTAGAAGCCGCCAATAGCGATGCTAGTCTAGTAGCCAAAATCGAACGTGCTGAAGCCATTGAGGCTAGTACTTTGGATGGTATTATTGAAGCTAGTGAAGCAGTGATGGTTGCCCGCGGTGACTTGGCTGTCGAAATTGGTGATGCTGCCCTAGTAGGTGTGCAAAAGGACATTATCAAACGTGCTCGTCAACTAAACCGTGTGGTTATCACGGCCACCCAGATGATGGAGTCTATGATCGAAAGCCCTATGCCCACGCGGGCAGAGGTTTCTGACGTGGCCAATGCCGTATTAGATGGCACCGATGCGGTTATGCTATCTGCTGAAACAGCTGTTGGTGATTTCCCTTCACAAACTGTTGAGGCCATGGCGCGGGTTTGTTTGGGAGCTGAAAAGCACCCATCTACTTTACGCTCGTCACACCGTATTGATATGCCTGTTGAGGCCATTGATGAAAGTGTTGCCTTAGGCGCTATATATATTGCTAACCACCTGCAAGGTGTGAAAGCGATTATCAGTATGACCCAGACGGGTGCCACACCACTACTTATGTCTCGCTTAAGTTCTGGTATTCCTATCTTTGCTTATACGCCAGTACAAGCAGCGCAACGTCGTGTATGCCTTTATCGTGGCGTACTTACCCATGTTTTTGATTCTGAACAGATTGAGAATGCAGCCATTAACCAAGTTGCTGTGGACGAATTAAAAGCTACTGGGGTGATAACTGATGGCGATCTTGTATTAATAACCAAAGGTGACTATACACAAGTACATGGTGGCACCAATACCATCAAGGTCATTCGTGTAGGTAACAATATTCGCTAGCCATGTAGTTCTAGAAACAAAAAAAACCGCAGCTAACGTCTGCGGTTTTTTGTGTTCAGCAACTTATTGTCTCGCTTCGGCAATAAACTTCTTGAAGTCAGCCCTCTGTTTGCTATTTAACATTGATACAATAGCCGCATGCATATGGCCTCTTTCCTTCATATTATTGGCCCAGCCATCAATTCTCGTTTGCGCAATCAAATCGATTTGTTGATTATAAACATCACTGCCAGGTTCAAGCTTGACCAACTCATCTAACATAGCATTAACTAAGCCTGCTTGATCTTGAATCTGCGTTTTCTGCTGGGCAAAAATATCTTTTAAGGCTTCTTCTTGGGCGTCCGTCAGATCTAGCCTGTAGATCAACACCATAAGCATACGCTCATTAAGAACATTTTGACTTAACGCAGCATGTTTTGCTGGTTTGCTTTTCTGGCTTTCTTCAGCTGGACTACAGCTACTATCTTTATCGGACTTGGCGCCATGATTATGAGCCATGGAGTGAGTTGAGACTGTGCTCGCAATAATCAATGCAGATAGTAGAATAAATGTCTGATTAACGATCTTATTCATCACCCTTTCTCCACATTTTTATTAGTTTATTTGTGACAACAAGAACTATATTTCTTGATATTTGCCATTATAAATAAAGCAATGCAAAGTTGGGTCTAATGTTAGTAAAGTGATGTAAAGGGGCTAACCCACGTCAGCCAAATTACCTTTTGACTGTAACCAGCTCTTGCGATCTCCGGAACGCTTTTTGGCCAACAACATATCCAGCACTTCATGGGTATCATCACCCACTTCCAGATTAAGCTGCACTAGGCGGCGGGTATCAGGCAACATGGTGGTTTCCCGTAATTGTGAAGGGTTCATTTCACCCAAGCCCTTAAAGCGTTGCACATTGACTTTACCACGCTTCTTTTCCGCTTCAATATGCTCTAATACACTCTGCTTTTCACTTTCATCGAGGGCATAAAAAACCTCTTTGCCAACATCAATACGATATAAAGGCGGCATAGCTACGTACACATGGCCGGCGGCTACTAAGGGCTTAAAATGACGCACAAACAGTGCACATAAGAGGGTGGCAATATGCAGACCATCAGAGTCTGCATCGGCGAGAATACATATCTTACCGTAACGCAAACCTTGCAAGTCATCGGCACCTGGATCAACACCAATGGCAACAGCAATATCATGCACTTCCTGGGAGGCCAATATCTGCCCAGCATCCACTTCCCAAGTATTTAGAATTTTCCCCCGCAAAGGCATAATCGCCTGAAATTCACGGTCTCTTGCTTGCTTTGCAGAACCACCCGCTGAATCACCCTCCACTAGGAATAACTCACCTCGCTCCGCATCAGCACCAACACAGTCTGCCAATTTACCCGGTAAGGCTGGACCTTGGGTGATTTTTTTACGGGTGACTTTTTTACCAGCACGGAGGCGTTTTTGGGCGTGACTGATGGCTAGCTCAGCCAATAGCTCACCTTCTGCAGTATGCTTATTCAACCATAAACTAAAGGAATCTTTGATTTCGCCAGATACATAACTCACTATCTGCCGTGACGATAGGCGCTCTTTGGTCTGACCAGAAAACTGTGGATCTTGCATCTTGACAGATAACACAAAACAACAGCGATCCCATATATCATCAGGCGTTAACTTGATACCACGGGGCAACAAATTGCGAATTTCACAAAACTCGCGTAACGCCTCTAGCAAACCAGTGCGCAGCCCATTAACGTGGGTGCCACCTTGTGCGGTGGGAATAAGATTAACATAGCCTTCTTGGATCAGTTCACCACTTTCTGGGAGCCATTGCACGGCCCAATCAACGGCTTCCATATCAGTTTTACGTTGCCCAACAAAAGGGGTTTCTGGCAAACAGGTATAGCCTGTATTCGCAGCTGCCAGATAATCCTCTAAACCAGCCTCGTAATACCATTCCTGTTTTTCTTTTTGGGCACCAGTATGATCCGTAAAGGTGACTAACAGGCCGCTACATAATACGGCCTTAGCACGGAGAATATGCTTTAAGCGAGGAACAGAAAATTTGGGGGAATCAAAATACTGAGGGTCTGGATGGAAAGTAACCATAGTGCCAGTATTGCGCCGCCCTACGGTATCGATAACCTCCAGCTCACTAACCTTTTCGCCATCGGCAAAACCAATACGATATAGCTGCCCATCGCGACGAATCTTTACTTCCAGACTGGTCGATAAGGCATTCACAACAGAGACGCCTACACCGTGTAAACCACCGGAGAACTGGTAGTTTTTATTGGAAAATTTACCCCCTGCATGCAAACGGGTAAGAATCAATTCAACACCACTAACACCCTCTTCAGCATGAATATCCACGGGCATACCGCGGCCATTATCACTAACACTAATGGATTGATCAGCATGTAGAACCACATCTATTTGACTGGCATGGCCTGCTAAGGCCTCGTCAACGGAGTTATCAATAACTTCTTGGGCCAAGTGATTAGGGCGTACTGTTTCCGTGTACATACCTGGACGCTTCTTGACAGGATCGAGGCCACTAAGTACCTCAATAGCATCAGCATTATAATTTTCTTGCACAGTCATGGTTGTCTTTCAATCCATCTCATTGGGCCACTAAGACCATATAAAAATTGTCACCAACATGGCTTTCTTCAAGGTCTTATTCTAACCGAGAAATGACATGATTTGGGGAATCCGTTGCGGAAAATTATCATATGCGTGGCTGCCACCTTGGGTAATATCTAACTGGCTGTCAGCATATAATTTTACTGCATCTTGATAATCGAGGGTTGCATCGGCCGTTTGTAGCAGAACCAAGAAGTCATCAGCTCTAGTTAAGGGGTCTACGACCAAACTTTTTAACTGCTCCAGATGCTTAATGGTAAATTCATATTCACCATCATCGGTATGATAATTGCTGTTAGTGCCAAGCTTATCCGCAAGTAATAAATCAGGTCTTACCGCTGGATTGATCAGTACCGCTTTAGTGGTAAACTTTTGTGCCAACCAAGTAGCATAAAAGCCCCCCAAAGAACTCCCCACAAAAGCCACCTTGCCTGTTAAATTTTCCACCAGTGCAACGATATCTGTCATCGCCTCTTGTGGCCATGTTGATAAATGCGGCACATGGACCTTAACGTGAGCATAATCACGGGCCATAATGTGCATAAACTGCTGAGCCTTATATGACGCTGGGGAACTATTAAAACCATGGAGATAGACAATATGCTCAACCATAATGACTCGCCTGTTGGTCTATATAGGTTACTTGAGTTTGCCAAGTTATGTCTTCTGACAGATCGATGGTTCTTAATCCCGGGCCTAATTCTGGCTGCAAGGTAAATTGTTCCTGTTGTACAGCAAATTGAACTGAGGTAGCTGGTGTACCTAAATAGCGCACACCGCCTTCTAGGCGATCTAGGGGTTGATGAATATGCCCAAATACCACGCCTTTTACTTGCTTATGCTCGGTCAATAGCTGCGTAAAATCACTAGCATTGCCTAACATAATTTTATCCTGCCAAGTGGAAGCCACGGGGATGGGGTTATGATGTAAGACAATTAGCGTTGGCTTTGATTGATTAGCTTCAAGACAATGGGTTAATTCAAGCATATGGACTTGGCTAATACTGCCGCCGCCTCGCCCATCTGGTTTATGAGTACTATTAAGCAATATTACCTGCCAATCTGCTAGAGCAAGTGTTCGCACGGAATCTATGGGCTGGTCAGTTACTTGCAGCATATGATCAACATTGTCATGATTACCCGGTAGCCATAACCAAGGCTTGTCCACATGAGCCAGATAATCCTTTAACCTTTGGTATGCACTTACATGCCCTCCGTGACAAAGATCACCCGTTAGCAATAACAGATCATATTCCTGTTTCTCCAACCAAGTTAAACATTGGTTCAATCTGGCATCAGGCAGAACACCTTTGTAAAGCGTCTCAGAACTGGCCTGCAAATGCAGATCTGTTAATTGGATAATACGTTTACTCATGCCACCTCTTGCGCTTGACGTTGCAAATGGGTGCCATGCTGGACGGCCTGTTGTAAAAGTAAGGCTAAGTAACTATTTAATTGGGCTTTTTCATCAGCCACTAGGCCTTGGTCATTGGGGTAACCGTAACTGCCACGATACTGACGATAGTCAGCACTTTTGACTACTTCAGCCATACGCACATCATGATAGAGGCGCACATGTAATGGCTTATGCCACCAATTTGAGCCACTGCCTAATTGTATTTCCAGAGTGGTCGTATAGTTAAAGCGCTCTATGACCTTTATATGTAATTGCGTATTTGGGGTGGCTTGCTCATGTTGTAAGGTAACCTGTAACGATTTTAATTGCTTGAGATCACCCAACAAGCGTTGTAAACGATGATAATTTGTCTCTGCAACAGCCATTTGCCGAGTTAAATTAGGAATATAACGCCGCTTAACTGCGCTCATTTAATCACCTGCATTTGGGAAAAATTAAGTTCTAACCATTGCAAGGCAATAATGGTCGCCGCGTTAGTCACTTTACCTTCTTGTAGCCACTGCCATAATTCTGCTCGTGCCATACTTAACACTCTAATATCCTCGCCCTCATTGGGTACGCCATGAAAACCACCTATTTCATTTGCATCAACAGGAGCGCAATAAATTGTTAGGGATTCGTTGCTACCCCCAGGGGTAACTAAATATTCACATATTTTATGTAACTGCCCTGTGGTAATACTCCCCCCTGCCTCTTCCTGACACTCCCGCACTGCCACCTGTTCCGGGGTTTCGTCGGTATCAATCAGTCCCGCCACCATTTCTAGCTGCCACGGACCATCTGGATGCTGCAAGGCACCCACCCTAAACTGTTCAATTAACACCACCGCATCAGCTTTGGCATCATAGAGCAAAACCGCCACCGCAGGTATGCGGCAAACTACTTCACGCTTTAATGGGCGACTCCAACCACCAGCAAATAAACGATGCCGTAGAAGATATTGCTTAAGTTGATAAAAACCCCGATAGGCTTCTTTTTCATCCAGAATTTCAACATCATTTGCCATAAACTTTGGCATATTATTTATCCTCTACATCTTCATCTACAATCTGTAGGGCTAGGGCTTGGGCTTGTTCAACACAATCACCAAGAGCCACACCATCACGCCAATTGCTGCGCAGATAAAGACCTGGTAGATGAGCTAAAGCTTGGTCAATCTCAGCCACTTTTTGCAAATGGCCGAGGGTATATTGCGGAATGGCCGCTGGCCAATAACTTTCTTCACTCCATAGAGGCTGACCATCAATACCTAAATAACTATGGAGCTCCTCTAGCACCAAGTCTAAACGCTCATCAGGGGTAAGTTGCATGGCTTGATGACCTCGACCACCCCCAACAAACACAGTAAAAATATGCTGATTGGCATTTGCTCGGTCTGGAAAAATACTTGAAGGAAATAACACGCCTAAGGTTTGTTTGTTCTCCTTACTCGGAATAAGGGCACCAAAACCATCCAGTGGGTGTTGTATTTGGCCTTTTTCGAAAGCCAAAGAAATGGTTGCAACAGCAGGGTATTCGATACTACGTAATTGCTTTTGTGCCGCCACTAATTGTGGCTCATTAGGCGTTGGCAAGTCTTCAATAAGTCGGGCAACCTGCGCTGCGGGCACCGCCATAACCAACTTTTCTGCCTGCCAGATAGTGTCCCCGCTACGCACCATATAACCATGATCTTGGCTGTAACTAACACTCTCGACCTGCGTGTTTACTTGCACTGGATTTAATAGCTGGTCTGCCAACGTACTCATCAACTGATGCAAACCTGATTTAAAGCTCATCATGGCCCCATCCAACTTGGGGCCAGTTGCTGCACGACGGGCTTTTATTTGTGCCCAAGCGCCCTTTATTAAAGAACCATGTTGCTGCTCAAGGGCAAATAACTTAGGTGCCGCTGCTTGGATGGAAAGCTTACTCGGATCACCTGCGTAAATACCCGAGATAAAGGGATCAATTAACCAGTCAAATACGTCTTTGCCAAGCCTACGTGTGGCAAATTGTGCAATTGTCTCTTCCACTGCAGACTGCCCTACAAAAGGCTCTTTAGCAACTCTAAGCTTACCTGCCCAAGGCAAAATTTTACTAGTAATAGCCTCTAGGGGTTTGCTGGGTAAAGCAATTAGTTTTCCGTGTTTACCGATATATCGACGGTGAGCTGCAGCATTGGCTAAGACTATTTCTTCTTCCAGACCTGCCCCTTTGATTAAATCTGCCATGGCTTGGCGGTTATTAATAAATGAGTTGGGCCCACGCTCAAACTGACAACCATCACGTTGTACAGTTTGCAAATTACCACCCACACATGCACCAGCTTCTAAAACCAGCACATCATAGCCCTGTTGTTGCAAAAACCAAGCGCTACAGAGGCCTGAAATACCAGCACCAATCACAATTACCTGCTGGCCACCAGAGTGCCCCTTTGGCGCTTGCGGTATGGGACCTGCCATGCCTTCTAGGCTGTTGCTAGCGGTGTTGTGTGTATCCGTGTCTTGCATGATTGTCTCAGAAACTAAATCTTAACCCTAAAAAAGGCTCATTTTTACTGGCAAAAGCCAGCTAACTCTGGCACTTGCTATCACTGTTAACGCAAATTAAACAGGCTTATAGACTAGCCATATGACCTAGGTAGCGTGCAATTGGCTCACTTTGTTGTTGTAAGAAATCACGCCCTTGACCCTGCCAGTATACGCCACCCTCAGCGATAAATATAACCTCTGATGCTAACTGCAAGGCCTCTTCAGGATCATGAGAAACCAACACCAAACTCAGCTTATTGCGTTCTTGTAGATCGGCAACCAAGTCGATCATTTCCCTACGCAGACCGGGATCCAAAGCACTAAATGGTTCATCCAACAATAACCATGGTTGCCGCCGCACTAAGGCCCTTGCTAAAGCCCCGCGCTGCCGCTGACCCCCAGATAGACTGCCTGGCAAACGTTTGCCCATGCCAGCCAAACCGACTTGCATCAGAGCTTCCTCCACGGCTTGCCGCTGATTCTCTGTCAAGCGTAACCCAGGATCAATACCCAAGCCAACATTGGTAAATAGATCTAAATGAGCAAATAAATTGTGTTCCTGAAACAAGCTAGTAAACGGCCTTTGGGCTGGCAATTGTGACACTAGATCCTGCCCTTGCCATAGCAGTTTCCCACTGGTTGGCGTAACAAAACCGGCTAACGTATTTAATAGTGTTGTTTTGCCTGCGCCACTGGCACCCACCAGAGCTGTACACTTTTCTGTGGGCAATATGGCATCAAAACAAAAATTATTTTGCCCCTGACAAACATGCAATTGCTGTAACTCAAGCACGACGCCTCCCGACACCTTTTTCCAAACCCACAAATACCATTAAACACAGTGTTAATAATACCAAAGCGGTCACCGCTGCCGCCGCTGCTTGATAGCTACCCAAGCGCTGGTACATAAGTAGTGGTAAGGTTTTTACATCTGGCGTACCGAATAACGCCACCACCCCAAGATCACCTACTGAGAACGCCGCCACAATGGCTAAACCCAAGCCCATAGCTGGGCGTAACACCGGCCATTCCAGCCAGCGCCAACGTTGCCAGCCTTGCATATTTAAACTCATACACAAACGATCATGCTGTTGTGCCAATTGCATATAAGGTTCAGTTAGCACTCGTAACATAAAGGGTAAACCCAAAACACTATTAATGAGCATGACAAGATAAAGGTTTATGGCAAACACATCCACCCAATGGCGCAGAGCCAAAAACAAGCCGGTCCCCAATACCAATGCCGGAACCACCAATGTCACCATACCCAATGACTCTATTAACGTAGCCATCCACGGCCAACGCTGCTGAGTATGGCGTCGCATCAACAATAAACCCCAAGCCATAAACAAGCAAAGAAGGGCCGCACTCAAGGCAACCCAAAGGCTATTCCACGCCGCTAACCATAACTGTTGGTCTGCTAATACTTGCCACCAATGATCATTAAAGCCAGCTAAAATCACACCTGTTAGAGGCAATACAACTAATAGCAAACCAACTAGTAAGAAAACACTGTCAATCACTTTGCCAAGCCAGTGATCAGTATCTGGACGTGTTACCTTAAGACCTAAACTTGGATTAATCACCGTTGGTCGCCCTAAGCGAATACCTAACCACAATATCAGACCACACAATAATAGCTGCACTAAACTTAATTGGGTCGCCAAAGGTAAGTCAAAATCTAAGCGCACAGCCTGATAAATAGCAACCTCTAAGGTAGTCGCTTTAGGCCCACCACCCAAACTCATTACCACAGCAAAACTAGTAAAGCATAAAGCAAATACCAAGGCCGCTACTGGAGCCAACACCATGCGCACATGGGGCCACTCCAATAGGCGCCAATGCTGCCATGAAGACATTCCCAATTGCTGAGCCAAGCGCCATGATTCAGGGGGCACAGACTGCATGCGTTGCAAGATTATGCGGGTGGCTAAAGGTAAATTAAAAAATACATGGGCCAATAAAATACCCGTTAGCCCATAAAGATAGGAACCAGATGACCAATCAAGACTAGTTAAAAGACCATTGACCCAACCCTGTCGGCCATGCACCACAACCAAGCCAAACACAGCGACAATGGCTGGCACAACTAAAGCCACACTAAATATTTGTAATAGTAAATCACGCCCAGGAAAATGGCGCCTTGCTAAGGCTCTAGCAAGGGGAACAGCCAAGCCAACACTGATCAAGGTAGACAATAGTGCCTGCCATAGTGAAAACCAGATAACCCCGCGTAGATAAGGGTCGGTGCGCAACAATTGCCAATCAATAGCGCCCATATAACTTCCAAGGGCACCTAATGCCGTTAAGAATGGCAATAACACCAGCAGTAAAGCCAAGCCAGAAAGCCAAAACCAATGATAATGCTTAACAGCTAAATTCATCGTCGTCTAAGCACCAAACTGTTGGCTAATCATTTGCACATAGGCTGCTGTAGCCCCTCTTTTCTCGGCTAGCAATTGCTGCCCAGCTTGCCCCATTAAGTGTCTTTTCTCAGCATCGGCCATTAGTGCAGGAATTTGCTCCGTTAGCTGCCCAGCAGAAGTAAATTGCAAATTACCTGCTTGCTGCAAAAGTTCACAAACCTCGGCAAAATTAAACGTATGAGGACCCATTAATATTGGCTTGCCCAAAGCCGCCGCTTCCAGAGGATTATGCCCACCTTTTGCCGCCAAACTGCCACCTACAAACACCACATCGGCCAGATCATAAAAATCAATTAGCAAACCCATCGCATCAACCAATAACACTCGACGCCCAGTTTGGTTTATATTGTCAGCCTTGGTGTCACTGTAGCGTTGCCATGGCAAGCCACTAGATTCACATAGATCCGCCACTTCGGCAAAGCGTTGTGGATGCCTTGGCACTAAAATAAGTAAGCCATTATTTATGGCATCCATTTTCGCCCAAGCTTGCAATAAAATACTCTCTTCGCCTTCCCTCGTACTTCCGCATACCCAACAGGTATCATCTGCGAGTAACCACGGGCTGGTATTTAATGATATTTTTGTCTCAGGTAAAGCAATATCAAACTTTACACTACCCATAATCTGTACTTTGGCAGCTTCAGCGCCAAGCCAAGTGAAACGTCGGGCACTAGCCTTATCTTGCACCAGCACTCGCTGTAAATTAGCCAGCATAGTCTTACTAAGGCTTCGTAGACGACTATAGCCACGAGCTGAACGATTTGATAAACGGCCATTAATAAGCCATAAGGAGAGCCCCCTTGCTTGCCATAAGCGGAGCATATTAGGCCATAATTCAGTTTCCACTAGCAATAGACCCCGCGGCTTTACTCTGTGTAAAAATAGCCTTTGGGCTACACCCATATCAAAGGGCATATAAGCATGCATAATAGTTGGATAGTCAGCGAATAATTTTATACAGCGGTCACGTCCAGTCGCCGTTGTCGTGGTAACTAAAATAGGCATAGTGGACGCTTTAGCAAGCTGAGATAACATGTCAGCAACAGCATTGATCTCACCCACCGAAGCGGCATGCACAACTAAAGGCTGCTGATCCATGGTTGGCACCCAACCATAACGCTGCCAAAAATCTGATCTAAACTCAGGTCGCCGCCAGATAAAAATCAGGTGTGTTATAACCCCAATAGGTAACAACAGATACCAAAGTATGCTATAGATGAGTGACAAATTTTCTCTTCCTTTCGACTAGATGGGTTTTGTACAAGCATTTAGCTTGATAGAATGCCAACCAACAAAACTTTTGTTAGTTACTTAATTGGCTGCCATTTACCATGCGTATTGTAAATTTAATCTCCGGAAAAGATCTTGGCGGCCCCAAACAAGCGTTTGTACATTACAGCGATAATTTACGCTACTTAGGCCACCAAGTCACCTCCATTATTCGGTCTGGGGCTCAAGTGCAAGCATTGCTTGACCAACGCCAACTCGATTACCAATTTCTAGACTACCCACGGAGTCGTTTGCCTGGTTTCCGACATCTAGCTCAACGACGTCTTCAAGCATTAGTTAAGCAAACCCCTGCTGATCTGGTGCTAGTTCATAAACCGATTGATGCAGCGTTAATAAAACCTGTTCTACCTAGCCAATGTCAGTTGGTTTTGGTGCTGCATAGCTACACAGCTCGCGGCATAAATGCAGCTGATATGATATTAGCCGTATCCGAGCCAGTGAGAGATTTTGTCATTAATAATGGCTTTCAAGGGCCAGTGCTGGTGATGCCTAATTTAGTGGAACTTAATTCTCAGGAACCCATTGCGCGAGCCCAACAAACACCCTTTCATATTGCACATATGGGCGTAATGCGTCGCACTAAAGGTCAGGATCTACTTATTGAGGCTTTGCAGTTATTAAAGGCTTTGCAGCCACATTTTCGTGCCACCTTGGCAGGTAAAGGCCGCTGGTATAATAAAATCAGTAAGTTGGTTAGCCAATATCAACTCCAGAATCAGGTTAACTTGATGGGCTGGGTGGACAATCAGCAAAGAGACGCTTTTTTTGATGCTGCTGATATCATTTGTATTCCCTCCCGCAGTGAAACCTTTGGCATGGTCATTATTGAAGCCATGGCGAGAAAAAAACTGGTTTTGGCAACCCGCTGTGGTGGCCCCGAAGGCATTATCCAAGATGGCGAAACGGGATTTCTTACGGACATTGATGCTGCATCAATGGCAACCAAACTTGATCATATTATGCAACTTAGTGAAACTGAGCATCTAGAAATTTGTGAGCGGGCCTATCAACATGTGCTACAAAATTATAGTAGCAAACCATTTCGACAACGTTTGCAATTGATGCTACAGACTCTAGCTGAAGATTAACTTTAATCGGCTTCGGCAAACTGTAAATCATGTAAATGGGAATAAACACCTTTTTGATTTAGTAAAGACTGATGAGAACCTTGCTCTACAATTTGGCCTTTATCCATCACCACAATTAAATCCGCTTGCTCAATAGTTGATAAGCGATGAGCAATTACTAAAGTTGTTCGACCGGCCATAACAGCATTTACAGCTCCCTGTATATGGCGTTCTGATTCTGTATCTAAGGCAGAAGTGGCTTCGTCCAATACCAGTATGGGTGCATCTTTTAATAGCGCTCTAGCTAGGGCAATACGTTGTCTCTGGCCACCCGACAACAGCACACCCGACTCGCCAATTTGCGTCTGCAAGCCGGCAGGCATTTGATCAGTAAATTCATCCACCCGCGCCGCTTTTGCTGCTGCCTCAATAGCTTCTAGAGGTGCATCAGCCATAGCGCCGTAAGCTATATTTTCAGCAATAGTGCCATTAAACAGGGTCACCTGCTGATTTACCAAGGCAATTTGGGCGCGCAAATCAGCCCGCTTGACTTGACTAATATCCTGCCCGCCAATACAAATTTGGCCGCTTTGAGGGTCATAAAAACGTAACAGTAAATTGACCAATGTCGATTTACCACTACCTGAGCGACCAACCAAGGCAACCACTTTGCCAGCTGGTAGGGTTAATTCAATATCTTCCAGTATGGGCTTATCCTGATAGGCAAAACCAAGTTGTTGGAAAGTTATATCGCCCTTAGGTTGTACCAGTTGTTGTTGCGAATCATCTGGTTCGGGAGTTTCATCAAGTAAGGAAAAGATACTCTGCGCAGCAGCGATGCCTTGCTGCAAAATAGAGTTCACTTCCGTTAAGCTGCGTAAGGGTTTAGTCAGCATACCCGCTGCAATAATAAAGGCGATAAATTCACCCGCCGTCATAACCGCAATAATCTCCGGCTGTAAGGCCAGAAAAATCAGCAATGCCATCGCTACCGCTACTAACATCTGCACCACAGGAGTAGAGATAGATTCAGCCAGAGCTAATTTCATAGCTTGTTGGCGATTACCATTGCTAGCCTTAAAAAAGCGTTGGCGCTCTTTAGTCTGGCCGCCAAACATCCGCACCACATCATAGCCCTTGATGTTTTCACTAGCACTAGCAGTAACATCGCCCATACTATCTTGCAAATTACCACTAATCGTACGAAAGCGTTTTGCGGCCTTGCTCACCACTAAGCCAATAAAAGGGCCAACTAACAAGAAGGCGAGGGTTAACTGCCAATTGAGATAGAGTAGATAAGCGAATAAACCAATAATTGTCAGGCCTTCACGCACCAGTATTTTTAACGCATCCGTGGCAGCACCGGTAATTTGTTCCACATTAAAGGTTAATTTGGACAACAAGGTGCCTGAAGCGTGACGATGATAGTATGCAGCAGGCAACACCAGTAGCTTATCAAATATAGCCACCCGCAAATCATGGACTACGTGTCTAGCCACATAGGCAATACCGTAGTTACCAAGAAAAAAACCTACCCCTCTAGCCAAAAAAATCAGAATAACTAGCACTGGAACAATATACCGAGCATCAAGGTTATTTTGCTCGACACTTTCAACCATATGCTTAGTGAGTTCAACAAAGGCAGCCTGCGAGGCAGCAAACAGGGCAAAACCAAGGATAGCCACAACAAAGACCATCCAATAGCTGGCCACATAGCTTAACAAGCGCTTGTAGGATGACCAAGCCGATTGCTTAACTGTTACCTCTGCATCTAAATCCATATTGTTTCCTGTTACTGGGCCTTTTCAAATATTACCGCCCGTTGCCGCCAATTCACTGGCAGTGTAAACTGATCCCATCTTTGCCAGAGCTCATAATAATCTCGTGTCTAGCGCCAAATTCTCACCCCAAAATGCTTCTCTCTCAGCCTTTACTGGCATAAAGTATTGGCCTATTTGGTTAGCTATGGGGCTGCTTAGACTAATTACTTTTTTACCTTGGTCTGTGGGTAAAAAATTTGGCCCTGCTCTGGGTTATCTATTGTACCAGCTCTCCAAGCGTCGTCGGGGCATTACAGAAAAAAATATTGCCGCCTGCTTTCCCGAACTCAATCAGCAGGAACAACATAAACTAGTCTTAGATACTTTTTATGCTAACGGTATAGGCGTTATTGAGACAGCCTATGCTTGGTGGAGTTCCCTAAAACCGTTTAATAAACATATACAAATTGACGGTTTAGAGGCCCTGCAAGAGGCCTGTGATTCTGAGCAAGGTGTACTGTTATTAGGTGCTCATTTTACTAGCCCTGACCTTGGGTGTGCTCTACTTAATCAGCACCAACCGTTTAGCGTCACTTATCAGCGGCATAAAAATCCGTTATTGGATGCCCTTATTTTGCGCGGCCGCAGCCATTGTTTAAATGGTGCCATTGAACGAGATCAAATTCGTCAGGTGGTAAAAACATTAAAAGACGGCCAAACGATATGGCTAGCGCCAGATCAGGATTTAGGTCCAGAGCGGTCTGTATTTGCGCCTTTTTTTGGTATCCCAACAGCAACCACAGCTATTGCAAGTCGTCTGGCGAAGAGCACCCAATGCCGAGTATTCTTCTTTTCCCACCAGCAACAGCAACAACAAGGCTATCATCTTCAGCTAATAGAACTTGATGAATTACCCACTGGTGACGATACCCAAGACGCTAGGATTATCAACAACCATGTTGAGGCAGCCATAAAGCACTACCCTGCACAATATCTATGGCTGCATCGACGTTTTAAAACCCGCCCTCAGGGTGCGCCAGAGATATATTAAATATTCCCAATAATATATCTTACGGCAGGGCTGCTGAGTCCAGCATCAATGTTTGCCAAATAGCCTGCACCTGTTGGCGCTCATCTTGCAGTTTATGGGTAACTACTTTGCCAGCTTGATTTTGTAGGGCTTGACGATGCTCCATTGAGCGCATCTGGCGATAACAATCCGCTAATATATTTGTCGCCTCTACAGACATTAAATCTGCCTCACGCAGAGCATCCAAAATCCGCACATTATCCGTATAAGTCAATAAGGATTGGGCTTGAGCGGCATAGGCCAAGACGGCAAATTGCACCATAAACTCGATATCTACTAGACCACCTTGATCCTGCTTAATATTGAAGGATTGCTGGGCCTGTTGACTCGGTTTAGTGGCCAAACTAGCACGCATCTTTTCCCGCATGGTAACGACATCTTGACGCAGTGTAGCCATATCTCGTGGCTGCGCTAGTATCTTGCGTCGGACTTGATTAAATCGGCCAGCCAAAGTTTGACTGCCAGCAATAGGCCGCGCCCGTACCAAGGCCTGGTGTTCCCATGTCCATGCTTGCTGTTGCTGATATTTCTCGAAGGCTGATATGGTGGTTACTAATAAACCTTTGGCGCCATCAGGACGCAGGCGCATATCGACTTCATATAACTGCCCTGCGGCAGTAATGGTGCTTAGGTAACTGATAATGCGCTGACCTAAACGAGTAAAAAATACACTATTTGGAATGCTTTTTTCACCATTGGTCATACCATCAAAGGGCGCGTCATAAATAAACACCAAATCCAAATCAGACCCATAACTGAGCTCCCAACCACCCACCTTGCCATAACCAACAATAATAAATTCAGCACAAGGCTCCAGCCCATCGCAAGGCTCGCCATGGCGCTGTGCAAGGGCTCGCCAAGCCAAGCGCAACACATGTTGCAACACTGCCTCAGCAGTAAAGGTTAACTGGTCACTAACACGCATCAAAGGTAGTTTACCCGTCACCTCTTGCGCCGCCACACGTAATAAACAAGCTTGTTTAAAATGGCGTAGGACTTCCATGGTTTGTTCAATATTATCTTCAGGTACGCGTAATAAACGTTCCTGTAGCTCACCAGATAACTGGGCCTGATTGGGCACCGAAAATAACGTATTGGCATCCAATAATTCATCTAAGAGCGATGGCTGATAAGCCAAGAATTCTGCAAACCAAGGGCTAGCAGCACATAAATCTACCACCAAACGTAAAGTTGAAGGGTTTTCTTGCAGCAAAACCAAATACACTGAGCGCCTTAATACGGCTTCAATCAACATTAACACCCGTGCCAAGGTTTGCGCTGGCTCAGCTTGCTGGCTACATAAGAATAACAAGCTTGGCAATATTTGCCTTAAGCGTTCCTTACCTACCGTTTGCATACTGCGAGCGGAATGACTTTGATATAGACCAAGTAAATGCTGAAGTGCCGTACCTGAGTCGCCAAAACCAGATGTGGATAATAGTTGCTGCCATGCTTGCTTGGGCACAGCATCATGAGAGGCACTGTCGATCAATTCTAGCTCACCACATAAAACTTGAATGGCAGATACTTCACTGTCATCAACCAATTCTTCATGGGGAGTGGCAACCACCAAAGCAAATTGCTCACGAATAAAGTCACGGTGCTGTTCGATTTGTTCTTCTAAACTGTTCCAATCAGCAAAATCCATAGCATAAGCTAACCGCGCTTGACCAATATCATCAGTCGGCAATTCTTGGGTTTGTTTATCATGGACCCCTTGCAGAGCATGTTCAACATCACGCAAAAACCAGTAAGCCTCATGTAAAGTCTGCGCTTCGTCATTTTGCCAGCCAGCCAGCTCTGGTAAGAAGTCGATAACCGCCATTAAGCTTGGGGTCTGTAGGCGCTGATCGCGACCGCCTCGAATTAACTGTAATGCCTGGGCAATAAATTCAACTTCTCGGATACCCCCACTGCCTAACTTAATATTGTTATCCAAGCCACGACGTCGCACCTCCACAGCAATCATTTGCTTTAAACTGCGTAAAGACTCAATAGCGCTATAGTCGAGATAGCGGCGGTAAACAAAGGGCCGCAAAGTCTTCAGTAGTTCAGCTCCCGCCTGCTTATCACCAGCAACGACTCGAGCCTTAATTAAGGCATAACGCTCCCACTCTCGCCCCTGCTCCTCGTAATAGCGCTCCATTGCAGCAAAGTGCAACGCTAAAGCACCACTTTCGCCATAGGGTCGTAAACGCATATCAACTCGAAACACAAAACCATCGACGGTGGTTTGATCCAAGGCCTGAATTAAGCGTTGGCCAAGGCGAATAAAAAATTGTTGGTTAGCCAAACTTTTTTTACCACCGTGGGTTTCGCCTGGCTGAGGAAAAGCAAATATCAAATCAATATCAGAAGACAGATTAAGCTCTCTACCACCTTGCTTACCCATCCCTAGCACCACCATATGCTGTGGCTTACCCTGTGCATCTTGAGGTTGGCCCCAATTAGCTACGGCTTGGTCATAGAGCCATTGCAGAGCCAACTCAATACAGATATCCGCCATATTGCTGACTTCTTGAGTCAACTCAGCACTAGTACATAAGCGCAAGGTATTACGCCATATCAAACGCAGTTGATGACGGCGGCGAAATACTCTTAAGGCCTTGGCCAACTGCTCCTCATGGTTAATCTCCGCCATAGCCTCTGCCAGCTCCTGATGCATACCGGCTTTATCATATGCTTGCGCAAACCATTGTGGATTTAGCAGTTGTGGTTCGACTAACCAGTTTTGCAGACACCAAGGGCTCGCCAACATGACCTTTTTAATGGCTTCTGTAGAAGGCAAACAGGCTTGCCATTGTTGCTGGTCAGATTGCCCCACAACATCAGTTAGACGGGCCCACATTTGTTGTTCCTCAGTATTGAGTAGAGCGGGTACTTGTACTTGGGGAACGACCATTATTAATCCTACAAAAATGAACAAAGAGCCAAGAATATTTTCAATTAACTAACAGGCCAATTTGCCTAAACGGTATGCAAAGACTATAGCCATATTTAATCAATAAAAAAACCAAATCAGCAATATTGACTGTTTCCAAGATGCAATCCAAATAGAGAATTGCCCACACAATTAGTTTTGGAGGTTTATAAAACCCGAATTATCTAGCCATCACCAGTCCCTAAGTTGTTTTGGGTTTCCAATACTAACGTTTGCGGTTAAAATCAGACCCAATAAAACCCGAACTATCAAAAAGGCAATATCGTGCAACAACCCGACCAGGATTATGTTAACTGGTTCCGCCACTCTGCGCCCTATATCAATGCGCACCGTGGACGTACCTTTGTGGTTTACGTATCTGGTGAAGCAGTAGATCACGATAACTTTAAGCACCTAGTCCATGATATTAATCTGTTAAGTAGTCTAGGAGTAAAGCTAGTATTAGTGCATGGTAGTCGACCACAAATCGCTGCGGCTAGAAAAAATGCCGGTTTGACCAATGGTGGCCAGCAGGGCGAGACCATTACCTCCGCTGAAGAAATGTCATTGGTAAGCGCCGTTGTTGGTCAGCAGAATGCTAAATTGGAAGCCCTATTTTCTATGGGTTTAGCCAATTCACCTATGCAAGGCTCAAGGATTCGCACGGTGCGTGGCAACTTTATTATTGCCCAGCCTATTGGCATCCATAATGGCATCGACTACGCCCACAATGGCACTGTGCGTCGGGTTGATGCCAAGGCTATTCGGGCACAATTAGAACTAAATAGTTTGGTGCTTATTTCCTGTTTAGGTTACTCCCCAACGGGTGAAGGCTTTAACCTTGCAGCTGAGCAAGTTGCTGGACAAGTTGCTACCAGTCTGAAGGCCGATAAATTGATTATGTTGGGAGCTGAAAGTGGGATCACTAACTCCCGCGGCGAACGAGTAACTGAGCTGTTAACCAAAGCCGCCCAGCGTCTGGTGCAACAACATCAAACACAGCAAGCAACGGAACTTTCGGTATACTTGGAAGTGCTCAGTCAAGCTTGTGAAGCTGGGGTAAAACGCGGCCATCTTCTTAGCTATCAAGTCAATGGTGCCCTATTAACTGAACTATTTAGCCGTGATGGCTCTGGTACTATGTTGGTCAAAGAAAGTTACGAGAAAATTCGTACGGCTACCATTGATGATGCTGGCGGCATTCTCGAATTGATCCGGCCCATGGAACAAGATGGTTTATTGGTTCGCCGCTCAAGGGAATTGCTCGAAGCCGAAATTCATTACTTTAGTGTTATCGAACTTGATGGTGCTATTGTTGGCTGTGCTGCCCTTTACCCATTTGCGGAGGAACGCCAGGCAGAATTAGCTTGTGTAGCCATCAATAGTGCTTATCGTGGTGCTGACAGGGGTGCGGCTTTACTACAGCATATTGAGGAACAAGCTGAGCGTTTAGGCTTAGACCAAATTTTTGTCCTCACCACTGCGGCTGCCCACTGGTTTGTAGAAAATGGGTTTGCACCCTCAACACTAAAAGCATTACCTGCTGAAAAGCAGCAGTTATATAATTACCAACGTAACTCAAAAGTATTTACTAAGGCCCTACGCTAAGACGTTCGCGCCCTCAATTAACATAAAGCAGACTAAGATTATGCCTCAATATCGTTCTAAAACTTCCACTTCAGGCCGCAATATGGCCGGTGCTCGTGCCTTATGGCGCGCCACTGGCATGCAAGACGAAGACTTTAAAAAGCCTATTATTGCTGTCTGTAATTCCTTTACCCAATTTGTACCTGGCCATGTGCATTTAAAAGATTTGGGACAATTGGTAGCGCGGGAAATCGAACGTGCTGGTGGTGTGGCAAAAGAATTTAATACTATAGCCGTTGATGATGGTATTGCCATGGGTCACGATGGCATGCTCTATTCCTTGCCCTCTAGGGATATTATTTCCGACTCGGTAGAATATATGGTTAATGCCCATTGTGCTGATGCCATGGTGTGTATCTCTAACTGTGACAAGATCACCCCGGGCATGCTAAATGCTGCTATGCGTCTTAATATTCCTTGTATCTTTGTCTCTGGTGGCCCGATGGAAGCGGGTAAAACCAAACTCAGTGAGAACAAACTTGATCTGGTTGACGCCATGGTAATCGCGGCTGACCCCAATGCCGACGATGAAAAAGTTGAAGAGTATGAACGCTCCGCCTGCCCAACCTGTGGCTCTTGTTCAGGTATGTTTACTGCCAATTCAATGAACTGCTTAACGGAAGCTTTGGGACTATCTTTACCAGGTAATGGCTCCTTGCTAGCCACTCATGCTGATCGCGAACAGCTATTCCTCAATGCTGGTCGCATGATCGTTGATATTACCAAGCGTTATTATGAAAACGATGAAACCAGCCTACTACCACGCAATATTGCCAACTTTAACGCTTTTGAAAACGCCATGAGTCTGGATATCGCTATGGGTGGCTCTACCAATACTATTCTGCACCTGTTGGCTGCCGCCCAAGAAGGTGAAATAGACTTTGATATGAGCAATATTGATGCTCTATCTCGACGCGTACCTCAACTATGTAAAGTGGCCCCCAATACCCCTAAGTATCATATGGAAGATGTCCATCGGGCTGGTGGCGTAATGGGTATTCTTGGTGAACTGAACCGGGCTGGCTTACTGCATACGGATCAGCCCACTGTGCATAGCCCATCCATGGGGGAAGCTTTGGATAAATGGGATATTGTGAATAGCAAAGACGCTGATGTTGCGCAATTTTATCAAGCTGGCCCTGCCGGTATTCCTACCCAAACAGCCTTTAGTCAGGCCACTCGCTGGCCAACCTTAGATGATGATCGCGCCGACGGTTGTATCCGTAGTCTAGAAAATGCCTATTCTACGGAAGGTGGTTTAGCTGTCCTAAAAGGTAATCTGGCCGCAGACGGTTGCGTTGTTAAAACCTCTGGCGTTGACGAAAGTATCTGGGTATTTGAAGGCCCTGCCCATATCTGTGAAAGCCAAGATGATGCCGTGGCTGATATCCTAGGCGATAAGGTAAAAGCCGGTGATGTAGTGGTAATCCGCTACGAAGGACCAAGTGGTGGCCCTGGTATGCAAGAAATGCTTTACCCCACCAGTTACCTAAAATCCAAGGGTTTAGGTAAAGTCTGTGCATTATTAACCGATGGCCGCTTCTCTGGTGGCACATCTGGTTTGTCGATTGGTCATGTATCCCCAGAAGCGGCTGGTGGTGGCAATATCGCTCTGATTGAAGCAGGCGATATGATCCGCATTGATATCCCCAATCGCAGTATTGATGTTATGGTAAGTGATGATGAGCTGGCTGCTCGACGTGCCGCTATGGAAGCGAAGGGCAAAAACGCTTGGCAACCAGCCGCTGAGCGTCCACGCAAAGTCACTAGTGCTCTAAAAGCCTATGGCAAGATGGCCACCAGTGCCGATAAAGGGGCAGTTCGGGATATTTCTAAGCTGGACTAGTATCCTTTATGCTTAGGCAGGGGCAAGCTCTGCCTAAGCATTTGGTTTAGATATTTACACTGAAAACTGGTAAGCAATAGGTGGGTGACTTTCATAGCCGACCACCTCAAAATCATCCACAGTTACCCAAGTTTCTAAATCTTCTAAGGTTTTAATATCCGGATTGATATTTAATGTCGGTGGAGCAAAAGGCTCGCGCTTTAATTGCACATCACGCATTAACGCCAATTGATCTTCATAGATATGAGCGTTGACTATCTTATGATAGGCAAGACCTGCTTTATGACCAGTAATTTGAGCCATGATGGCAAGGAAAAAATACACCTGCACCATATTAAAATTTAATCCCAAGGGCACATCACAACTGCGTTGCGTACTATTTAAATAGAGAGTATCCCCTAATAAAGAAAAGTGATGACTATACATACATGGGCGCAGACAACCCATATGAAAAGCACCCGGATGGTAAAAGGTATATATCTCACCCCGATCATCACGACCGGCTTTTAAGTCGTCATAAATTTTGCGCAGTAAATCCAGGCTGCCACCATCTGGCTTGGGGAAATTGCGCCCTACTTTGCCATAAATAAAGCCACAATCATCTTCACCTTTACGGTAAGGATTATTAAGCCAAGCTTCATTTAGATTGGCATTAGCATCCCAGGTCTTGGTACCCAGACGGCGGAAGTCAGCGGCATTATCATAGCCACGGATATAACCCAATAACTCAGCAATAGCTGACTTGTAATAACTTTTTCGCGTTGTTACCAGAGGAAATTCAGCCGCCCCAACATTATAGGTTAAATCAGCATTGATTACTGTTAAACAGCGCTTGCCAGTGCGTTCATTGTCAATCCAAACACCTTCATCAATAATGCGCTGACATAAATCGAGATATTGCTTCATTTCTTCCAAACCATTTACAGAAAAACTTTTGCTTGCATATGTTAGCAGATTGCAAGCGAGCCTAGTACAATATCCTCTAGTGTTTACCAACTTAAATGACCAACAAACTATGTCCCTAGCATTGATTGTCGCCGCTTCAGAAAATAACGTTATCGGTCGCGATAACCAACTCCCTTGGTATCTACCTGGTGACCTCACCTACTTTAAAGCAATAACCATGGCTAAGCCGGTGATAATGGGACGTAAAACCTACGAATCTATTGGCAAGCCCCTCCCCGGCCGCGACAATATTGTTATCACCCGCAATAGCGATTACCCAGCTGAGGGTATTCATGTGGTGGCCAGCCTGCAAGCCGCGATTGATCTCGCAGAAAGCCTAGTGCTGGTTAACGGAGGTGAAGAAATTATGATTATAGGTGGCGCCCAAATATATAAGCAGGCCTTGCCCATGGCAGCACGTGTTTATCTGACCCGAGTTCACCGCCATGTAGAGGGTGATGCTTGGTTTCCAGAACTAGACCCAAGCCAATGGCAAGAAATTGCTCGCGAAGATATCGCTGCCGAGGAACCTAACCCTTATGATTTCAGCTACCTAGTTATGGATCGGACAGAGAGCGCATGATAGCGCCATTGGTTAGACGCAGTTTGGAGTATTATTTTAGTGATTTAACTATCACTAATGAGCACCAGCTATGTTATTGCTGATTTATCTACTGGTCGGTGCCATTGCTGGCTTATTGGCTGGGTTATTTGGTATTGGTGGTGGCGTTATTGTAGTACCAGCCTTGGTTTTTGCCTTTACCTTACAGGGTATAGATACCAACCTAGTGATGCATATGGCTGTCGCCACCTCCCTCGCTAATATTGTTTTTACCGCCCTCACTGCTATCTACACTCATCAAAAAAAGCAAGCCATTGTCTGGAGTCTTGCTAAGCCAGTGGCATTAGGCATGTTGCTAGGTGCCTTTATTGGGGTTAATACAGCCATCGCCCTGCCAAGCCATATCTTACAAGCTATCTTTGGGGTGTTTGTAATCTATCTAGGTGGCAAGATGCTCCTACTTACGCAACGCCCAGCTAGCAAACAACTCCCTAATAAGCTGGTTATCACAATCACAGGCACATTAATTGGTTGGGCATCGGCCCTGTTTGGTATCGGTGGTGGCAACCTTCTTGTTGCTTGGCTAGTTAACCGCGGTGTGCTGATAAAGCAAGCCGTGGCTACAGCGGCGGCTTGTGGTCTAGCCATTGGCTTGGTAGGCGCCACCACAAATATTATCCTCGGGCAAAATATAGACAATCTGCCGAGCTATGCTCTAGGATATGTTTATCTACCTGCCCTGTTAGGTATTTTGCTCACCAGTGCGATTAGTGCCCATTTTGGAGCCCGCTTGGCCCATAAGATGCCAGCACAATGGCTACAATTCATGTTTGCTGTACTGCTGATATTGGTAGGTATACGCATGCTAAGTAATTTTATTTTTTAACCAGTATCAGGAACCATTGTATGCTGACTTATCCCAATATTGATCCGATTGCCCTGCAGCTAGGGCCTATCAGCATTCATTGGTATGGCATTATGTATATGCTGGCCTTTGTTTCGGCATGGTGGCTAGCCATGCGTCGAGCATCCATTGCCGGTTTTAGCAAAGAGCAGGTTAGCGATATTATTTTCTATGGCGCGATTGGCGTCGTGCTAGGTGGCCGCATAGGGTATATCCTGTTCTATCAATTTGGCGCTTTTATTAAAGAACCCAGCATGATTTTGCGAGTATGGGAAGGTGGTATGTCTTTCCATGGCGGCCTAATCGGTGTCATTCTGGCCGTGATATTTTGTGCCCGCAGGCAACAACGTAGTTTTGCTAGCATTATGGACTTTGTGGCACCGATTGTACCCCTAGGTCTTGGTGCAGGACGATTGGGTAATTTTATTGGTGGCGAGCTATGGGGACGCCCCACAGAACTACCTTGGGGTATGGTTTTCCCCCATGTCGACCAGCTGGCAAGGCACCCATCACAACTGTATCAATTTGCCCTGGAAGGCATCTTCCTATTTATACTAGTGTGGCTATATTCGGCGAAACCTCGCGCCAACTTACAGGTATCGGGTATGTTTTTATTAGGCTATGGTGGCCAACGTTTGGTTGTCGAGTTTGCTCGACAACCCGATGCCCATCTTAATTTTATTGCCTTTGGCTGGCTTACCCAAGGCCAGTTATTATCCATGCCGATGATTGCTTTAGGTCTGTATTTACTGTTACGTAAAGCTCGGTAAGCCTATGTGTTTGATCGTTGTTGCCCACCAAATACACCCTAACTATCCCTTACTAATGGCGGCAAATCGAGACGAATTTCGCCAGCGACCAACCCAACGTATGCACTACTGGCAACAACCTAAGATCCTTGCTGGCAAGGATCTAAAAGGCAATGGTACCTGGTTTGGTATTAGCCCAAATGGGCGCTGGGCGGCACTGACTAATTTCCGCGATGGTAACGCTACTGCTATTAAAGGCGCATCTCGAGGCGAGCTTTGTGTCAGATTTCTGCAACAGGGAGATTCAGCTATAAGCTTTGCTAATACCATCAGCAAAGAGCTGTTTGATGGTTACAATATTTTACTATGGGATGGTAAAGAGTTGGTTTATTTTGGTAACCATAACCACCAGCCTCCACAGAAGTTGGCAGCAGGTATTTATGGTTTAAGCAATGCTGGTCTGGATAGCAATTGGCCGAAAGTACAGAAAGTGAAAACGCATATGCAGAAGTTACTGCAACAAGCAGTGGTTAGTCACCAAGATCTACAAGGACTAATGCACGATAAACAAATCGCTGCCGATCATTTACTACCCGATACGGGTATTCCCTTGGCTTGGGAGCAAAGACTTTCGGCTTGTTTTATTGATGCTCCAGCTATGGATTATGGCACCCGCACCTGCATTAGTCTGCTACAGGATCAGCAGGAGCAGTTAGGGATTAAAGAACGTGACTTTGATAAAGCAGATAGTCTTGATCAGGATTTTGCTTTTAGCTTAACCACATGACTATGCAAGCGATTAAGACCAGCTGCTTCCATAGATTCTTTTACCAGCTCCTCAACTTGGTCGGAGTTCGATTTGGCCAAGGCATCTTGCAACATGGTTTGGGCTTGCTGCAAAGTGAAATTACGCAATGCCGACTTAACCTTAGGTAAGCCAGCCGCATTCATCGATAAGGTATCATAACCCATGGCCATCAGTAACAGCGCGCCAGCAGGATCACTAGCCAACTCACCACAAAGACTGACTGGAATATTGGCCGTCTTTCCAGCATCAACAATCTGCTG
>MDSZ01188806.1_pt1 | contig 41002 bp, 34 predicted proteins | sample 811201 | NCBI WGS metagenome assembly MDSZ01 (sample SAMN05326647, study PRJNA326480) | marine metagenome | isolation source: seawater | place: Indian Ocean: North | collected 2010 | reverse complement strand
TCACCAAATACGGCACAATCTTTACGGATAGGGCTCAGTTTTTTGGAAACATAGAGGGAGATTATTTTGCCAATCGAAAGCAATTTGTAAGCCGCCATTTTAGAAATAAGTTTGGCATATTACCAACGATCAACCAATACACTTCCGGAGCCAAAAAATTATGGAATGCAAGGCAGGCTGATTTAAATGATAATGTAACACCTGCTGCGGAATTCATTTACAACCTCGTAATTGAACCGACTAGCTCTTTCGGACTAAATGGTTCAATCACGGAAACTTATTTGCCCTTCATGAAATCCACGCGCGCGGACTATATTGATACAGCAAAACAATTTGTGTTACTTAAACTTGGCCAAAGAGAAGATGCGGATGCGGATTTTCAGTTGAAAAATAGCTTTAACGAGGCCTTGGAAGGTGTCTTAAATGACCAAAGTTTTAAGGATAATTTTAACCTGCTATGGGATGATTCTTCAGTTAGTAATGTATCGAGCAGTTGGAAAAATGAAGAATGGTTTGGTTGGTTCACCGATGAAACCTTTCCTTGGATTTATCACACTGACCTTGGTTGGCTTTATTCCACAAGTAATTCTCAAAATAGCATTTGGTTCTTTTCAGAAGAATTGGGTTGGTTTTGGACCAATGAAGATGTTTTCAAGGATCATAGTAACCTGACAGATGATCAAAGATTTATTTATCGAGTACGCCCAGCCAGTCATGGCGGATGGGAAGGCTCATGGTCTTTGATTACCCTGCCAACTGCTGGTGGTGGGTCATCAGATATCCTCCTTTATGACTATGGTTATTATCCTCTTCCCTAAATGTTAGAGTGGGGCACTCATTTGAAGTCTTACACCTCATCCAATCTCTAGATCCGCAGACGGGGGGAGTTTGCTCTGCTGTCAAATTATTACACGACGAGATGTTGCGGAGGGGTATTAAGTCCCGCATATCCGATAATCCTATGGTCAAAGTTAATCATAGGGAGGAGTGGATCATTGCTCATGGGCTTTGGCAGTGGCCAGGCAGAGTAGCCAGAAGTTTTGGGAATCCCTATCTGGTCTACCCTCATGGTATGCTCGACCCTTGGTTTAAAAAGACCTACCCATTCAAACACTTTAAAAAACAACTTTATTGGTGGGCTATACAGGGAAAAATCCTTAGAGACGCCCATGCGGTTTGCTTTACTACCCAAGAGGAGCAGGCTTTGGCACAAAAGACTTTTTTCTCGTACCAAGCAAACGAAGTGGTTACGGGACTGGGAGTCAAAGAACCACCTCCACAAACCCCGGAGCAGACGGGTAAATTCTATCAGCAGTTTCCAAAGTTAAAGGGGCGGAAAATGCTTCTTTATCTGGGTAGGTTCCACCCCAAAAAGGGAGTGGATAATCTTATCCGGGCATGGTGCCAAAGAGAGCAAAAGGGAGAGGAAGTCCTCGTTCTGGCCGGCCCCCTGGAGAAAGGGAGTGACTGGATCAATAATTTAAAGGATTTAGCAAAGGAAGATTCTTCTATTCACTGGACCGGCATGCTAGGAGGAGACCTAAAGTGGAGTGCTTTACGATTGGCCGATTCTATGATTCTTCCCTCCCATCAGGAAAACTATGGCATGGTGGTGGCAGAGGCATGTTCGGTCGGATTGCCAGTCTATCTGACTGACAAAGTGAATCTCTGGCGAGAAATTATCGATGCTGGTGCGGGAGCAGTCGAAGTCGATACACTTGAAGGCATCCAAAAAATGGTTAATAAATGGACGGTCTGCGACCATACAAAACAAAGCTTAGCAGCCAAGAACTGTTTTACGGAGCGATTACACATCTCGCGGACTACGGAGCGTTTAATTGAGGTAATGAAAAGATCTCCAATATGAGGATTACCATTTTGCAGGGTGCCTTTCTCCCCGTACCCCCGCTACGGGGCGGTGCCATTGAAAAGGCATGGCAGGCACTGGGAGAAGCCTTTGTGAGGTCCGGACACGAGGTGACACATATTTCCCGTCTTTGCGATGGGTTGCCCGAGGAAGAAAATATTAATGGTGTACATCATGTGCGCATCCTAGGAGCAGATGCATGCACCAATGCGGCCATACTAAAATTTCGCGAGTTTCCTTATGTCTGGCGGGCACGAAAAATTTTGCCCCCAGCGGACATTCTTGTCACCCATGCTTTCTGGGCACCTCTACTTTTCCCCAAAGAAAAACACGGTAAAATCTATGTGCATGTGGGCAGGTATCCAAAGGGGCAGATGAGCTTGTACAAAAAGGCCGCGAGATTACAGGTCCCCAGTCATACAGTGGCACAAGCAGTTTCTGAGGAACTGTCTGATGGGACTGACCGTGTGCTCACAATTCCTTATCCCCTGCCATTTTCATCAAAGCTGGAGATTCCACACCAGGCCCGTCCAAAACGGGTTTTGTATGCAGGCAGAATGCACCCTGAAAAGGGAGTGCTCGAATTGGTACGGGCATGGAACTGTTTGCCAGAGCCCATGCGAAAGGAATGGCACTTGCGGTTGGTCGGTCCCTGGCGGGAAGAAGAGGGTGGGGGAGGCGAGGATTTTATAAGAAAAGTAAAATCGGAAGGAAATGAGTCGGTCGAAATAATCGATCCGGTCTTTGACGAAAAAGAGTTGATCGAACAGTATAGGAATGCTCGTGTTTTTGTTTATCCATCCAAGGCAAAGACAGGTGAAACTTTTGGACTGGCGGTTTTGGAAGCGATGAGTTGTGGATGTGTGCCCTTGGTTTCAGACCTTGAATGCTTTGAAGATTTTCTAATGGACGGGCACAATGGCATTCAGGTAAAGACGCAAACAAAAGAATGGACCGGGGCGTTTTTGGAAGCATTAAAAAATATGCTCGATCATGCAGAAATGGAACAAATGAGTCAGGATGCTTACCGTACTGCCCAAAAATATGAAATTGAACAGGTAGCGACTCAATTTCTCGCCGATTTTGAGAAGTTGGCAACCAAATAAAACTCGCTTATTTCCGTAAGAAAACTCTTGGTTCACCAGAAGATTTGAGATATTTTGTGAGTCCATGAAAAGAAGCAAATCCCTTGGTTTCTTGTTTGTTTTATTGATTGGATCAGTGGCGGTTTATTCCATCTCTTCCCAAAATCAAAAAAAATCGGAAAATACCAAATCTTCAGCCGAGGGTTTAATCCCATCCATTCTGCTCGACAATATGGGCGAGGAGGTATCCTCTGACCAATTGGCGGGGAAATATGTGGGACTTTACTTTTCGGCAAGCTGGTGTGGTCCCTGCCTCTCATTCACCCCTGAACTTATCCGTTTTCGTGAGCAACACGCCGATAATTTTGAAGTGGTTTTGGTCGGGGGCGATGGAACTCCCCAGGATCAGGCAAAGTATGTCAAAAAATATAAGATGCCCTGGCTCTCGATGGTCAATCAATCGAAGTCGGCCAAACAGGCGAGTCAAAAGCTGGAAGTTCAGTATATTCCCTACCTAGTTATCCTTGATCCCTCCGGCAAAGTGATCAGCAAGGATGGGGTGAAACAGGTAAGATCCCTTAAGGGAAAAGCCATGCAGGCTTGGAAATCTATGCCTAAGGATGCCTAGGCGGTTAAAAGTTTCACTTCAATTCTTATCTTAAATTGGCCCCGTAGGAATTAGGGCTAAATCCTAAAGCCTGACAGGTATACCCGCTTCCTGCATCACCCGCTTTGTTTCGGGTATGGTATATTCACCAAAGTGAAAAATACTGGCAACTAGCACCGCACTTGCCTTTCCCTTTAAAATGCCATCAGCCATATGGTTCGGATCGCCCACACCCCCCGAAGCTATGACGGGAACTTCCACTGCATCACTTACTGCCCGGGTAAGTTCGAGATCATATCCCCCCTTGGTACCGTCGCAATCCATACTGGTGAGCAAGATTTCTCCGGCTCCTCGCTCGACCACTTCACGGGCCCATTGCACGGCGTCCAGTTCGGTGGGCTTGCGCCCGCCATGAGTGTAGACTAACCAACCTGTCCCGTCGGTACGCCTTTTGGCATCAATTGCTACAACGATGCATTGGTTGCCAAAAGTCGATGTAGCATCATTAATTAGCGAAGGGTTGAGAATGGCCGCAGTGTTCATACTGACCTTGTCTGCTCCTGCTAGAAGCATGGAACGAATGTCCCCGAGTGTACGGATACCTCCTCCCACAGTCACGGGCATAAAGCAGGTGGCCACCGTTCGTTCGACCACGTCGCGCATGGTAGCACGTTCATCACTCGATGCGGTAATATCGAGAAAGACCAGTTCATCGGCTCCTTGCTGTTCGTAGGCTTGTGCCACTTCGACGGGATCCCCTGCATCTCGCAATTCCTTAAATTTTATTCCTTTGACCACCCGGCCATCATCCACATCCAGGCAGGGAATAATTCGGGCAGAGAGCATGCCTAAAAAGTTTTAAAATGATCGTCCGCCCACCCAAGGAAGCAGAGGATTCATGAGCAATGAAAGATTATTCGTCGGCGAATGCGACATCTGGCTCGTAAGAGAGAATAAGTTTGTATTGCTGACCGGGACGCATGATCAAAGCATGATCACGGGCAAGAAACTGTATATAATGAACATTGCCAGAATATCCCCGATATTCAGGATTTTCAGAAACTGTCTCAAATGCAGACCAACTTGCCTGAAAATCATCCACTTCCACATTGGCCCGCAATCCTTCAGTGCCTTGACGAAGAGTTGTGCCAAGACGGTGGGAAGAATGCGGAGAACCGATAACCAAAGCCAGGCGCATACGGTCCAGGGAGATCGGGTTTTTAACTTGAAAAACAAACTCGGAAGAGACCCTGCCATTGCCAAAAGTCCATTGGACCTGACAACTTCCAATCCCATTGGCAAATGAACCATCGGTCCTGACCAATTCGGGCTGATTAAACCGTAGATATAGTGATTTTTTCAGGCCAATCCCGGTGACGCAATTTTTTCCGTAAAAGGAAGGAACGATCACATCTTTGCCGAAGGTAAGCTCGGGAATCATCACTGGTAGGTATTTATTTACCGTCCAATCGAAAATTCCGGGACAATGGGGAAAGGCAAGGTTATCAGAGGTGGCATTGGGCCCTGGGCCAATTAGGGGTAGTTGGTACTGGACCCCCAGGTTTTCATCGCGGTAGAGGAAGAGGCCGTGTTCTTTTCGGTGAGACTTATCGAAGGCAACAAACCGCCCGCCCGTGGTTGAGCGTTGTGGGGCAGCCACTGCCATAGAGCCACCAATAACTTTGGCCAGGCGCGACCATTGACAAAGATAACGAGCCGCATCGAAGTTTGCCATACGGGTTGTGTGATTTGGCACTGTATTGCGCTCGTCATCACGGATTACAAGCTCCCCGTTTTCCTGGTCCAGGTAGGTAACAAAAAAGTACTGAAACAAACGCCGAAGAGTGTCCAAATAAAGAGCATGTTTTTCCGGCGATATCCAATGATCTCGCATGGCTTGCAGTATCAGACTTATGCAGTGTAACTGACCATAGGCACCGACCGAGCGCCCATAGTTCCATCCCAGACCATCCTGACGTGTCATATCGGGAAGGAGTTTGAGGTAACGTTCCGCGAAGGTGCGCAATTTGGGCAGTTTGCGATCTTTCAGGTGTACATTGGCATGCAGTTGTAAAGCCTGCCTGATGAATATGAAGGAAAGCAAGCCGTACAAATCAAACACTCCATGAGTCGCCTTGGGATCATCGTTGCAAAATCCACCAGTACCATTTGATTCTATGCGCTCAACAAAACGATCAATTACTTTCCCGGTATCATCTTTTTTGGTGAGCCCAAAACTGAACCGGGCAACCGACTTAGCCACATTAAATACCTGGAAATGATCCTCATGATCACTACGTGCGAGCAGGCACTGGTCCAATTGTTCGCGGGTGGGGTCGGTCAGTCTTTCCCAGACGGCATTGCGCTCCTTGGAAGCTCCAAAAGAAAGTAGGCCAAGGGCAGCATATGCGAGTCCATTTTCATGGGATTCCTCATTAAAAGCCTGCTGGGTGATACACCGGGCTGACAGATCGAAAAGATCATGCCCTTCCAGCTCAACTTCTCCAGAGGCTCGAAAGAATTCACCAATGGCGAGGGCGGCATGGCCTGGCTCATCGGCACGGGGTGACTCGCCAGCGGCTGGAGTGACGGTACCGTCTGGATTCAAATGCTTGAGATTGTTGCCAAGAAGGGACCTCGCCAGGTCCAGGCATTGGTTGCTAAAATTCTGCATGAAATTACCGGTGCGTGGAAATGGAAATAAAAGGTTAGAAAATGTGGTGCAACGGGTCGATTGTCAACGCGTTATCCTGCCTGAATAAGGTCGAGGAATTGTTTGTTATTTTTGGTCTTTAACATTCGCTCGAGCAGAGTCTCGGTGGCATCGATTACCTTCATCGGTGACATGGCCCGCCGGAGAAAGGAAGTTTTTTCCAAAATTTTCGGGTCGAGAAGGTCCTCTTCCTTGCGGGTGCCCGAAGATGCAAGGTTAAGTGCGGGCCAGAGTCTGAGCTCGGCAATCTTACGATCGAGTACAATCTCACTATTTCCGGTGCCTTTAAACTCCTGAAAGATTAACTCGTCCATTTTGGACCCTGTTTCGACCAGAGCGGTTGCCACAATGGTGAGGGATCCAGCCTCTTCCGAGTTGCGAGCTGAAGAAAAAATCTGCCGGGGTTTTTCCAGGGCCCGTACATCCAGCCCACCAGTCATGGTACGTCCACTTTTTCCGGAAGCCGCATTGTAAGCACGCGAAAGCCGGGTAATCGAGTCCATTAATAAAACGACATCTTTTTTGTTTTCCACCAAGCGTTTGGCCCGCTCGATTGCAAGTTCAGCCATGCGCAAATGGCTTTTTACCTCTTCGTCATTAGAGGAGGCAAATATCTCCGCTGGTACGGTGCGCCTAAAATCAGTTACTTCTTCCGGCCTTTCATCCACCAACAGGACCATGAGGTGGCATTCCGGATGATTTTCTTCTATGCCTTTAGCAATGTCGTGTAAAATCGTGGTTTTGCCAGCCCGGGGGGGGGCCACGATCAAGCTGCGTTGCCCTTTTCCAAGTGGGCAGAAAAGATCGAGCACACGTGTGGTCATCCGCCCGTCTTTGCTTTCAAGATTGAGTTTTTCTTTGGGCTGGATGGTGGTTAACTGGTCGAAACGGAAGAGGGACTTCCTGTCCTTCAAGGAAAGTCCATCCACTGTGTGAATAAACCGAACCTTGGGGCTGGGGCGGTTGGCATTCTGTACCCCATCCGCCTGGATGTAAGCACCTCTCTTTAGTTTGAAGCGACGGATTAATTCCTTGGGCAGGAAGGGATCGTTCGGAGTGGTCTTGCCCCCGCGTGCGGGATCAAGCAATACACCCGATTTATTCTCGTTAATGTCCAATATTCCCTCGATCTGAAGGGTATTGGACTCAGTATGTTCATTTTCGCTCATGCTGAGTGAGAGGGTTTGTCCGACCTAATGGGAAGATCGAAAAGTGGTGGATGGGGAGATTAAGATAATTTCCGCCACAGTACAGTACTTGCACTGTTGTATGAATAAAAGGGGCAACCAGCTGGCAAGTCAACCATGGAAAGAGGGAATTGGGTGGTTCTTTTGTTCATTACTGCTATGTTAAATGTGGAATATGAAAAACTTTTATCTCACTACTGCAATTGATTATGCCAATGGATCGCCTCACCTGGGCCATGCTTATGAAAAAATCCTTGCAGATGTAATTGCCCGGACGAAACGCTTGAGTGGCCTCGAGACAAGATTTGTCACCGGATTGGACGAGCATGGCCAGAAGGTACAGCAGGGTGCGGATGCCGAAGGAATTGAACCGCAGGAAAGATGTGATCGTATTGCCCAGGAATTTAAGGATGTGCTGGCAAAGCTTGATATTTCTCATGATGATTATATCCGCACGACTGAACAACGGCACAAGAAAGTAGTCTCTGAGCTTTTGCAAAATTTGTTTGATGCCGGAGATATTTATCAGGACGAGTACGAAGGGTTTTATTCAACCCGGGCTGAACAATTTCTTCAGGAAAAAGACAAGGTCGATGGAGAATGGCCCGAAATATTCGGAGAAGTTACCCGCATAACTGAAAAAAATTATTTCTTTAAACTGAGCAAATATCAAGACTGGTTGGTCGAACACATTGAAAGAACCCAAGGCTTTATTCAACCCGAGTTTCGCAAGTCTCAGGTACTGGAATTTCTCAAGGAACCTTTAAATGATCTGTGTATTTCCCGGCCTGCCGAACGATTGTCCTGGGGCATCCCTTTGCCGTTTGATCCGGGATATGTTACCTATGTCTGGTTTGATGCCTTGGTTAATTATGTGACTGCTGCGGGCTATGGCACCGATAATTTTGCCCACTTCTGGCCAGCAGATGTTCATGTGATTGGGAAAGATATTCTTGCCCCTCCCCATGCAGTGTATTGGCCAATCATGCTGAAGGCATCCAACCTGGCATTACCCAAACAGATTCTTGCACATGGATGGTGGACGACTTCTGGGGCAAAGATGTCAAAAAGCACGGGTGAGACAGTTAGCCCGCTGGCATTGGCTGAGCAGTATGGAGCTGATGCATTTCGCTTTTTTGTGATGCGGGAAATGACCGTGGGTCAGGATGCGGAATTTTCCTTGGAACGCTTTTCCTCCCGGTACAAGGGCGAACTGGGAAATGATTTTGGAAATTTGGTCAGCCGGTTGCTCCATATGTGCCATCAATACTTTGAAGGAACCGCACCTGAGCCGGAATTAAATGAGGAACTGGAAAAGAAACTGCAGACGCGCTGGGAAGAAGTGTCAGCTAAAACTTTAGATCTTTATCAAACATATCATTTCCACCAAGCCCTTGAAGAAACCATCGGTTTTGTACGGGCAATTAATAAATATGCCGATGAAAGAGCACCGTGGAAATTGGCCAAGTCCGATGCCCCTGAGGATAAAAAAGCACTGGCTACCAGCCTGGCGACGATGCTGGAAGGGCTGCGATTGGCCAACGAGTTACTGGCTCCAGTTATGCCCGGTGCCCATGCTAAAATTTGCCACTGCCTGGGCCAAGAACCTGCCCAAACCTGGGCAGGCAGGTTGGTGTGGAGCGAGTGTCTGAGCGGGATCAAACTGGGCGAAAAAATAATCCTTTTTCCCAGAGATTAATAGTTCTTCCCAGAAAAAGATTGGGTTGGCTAAGCCTCTGGTTCTTGTGTTTTTGAATCTAAAAGGCGGACTTCTGTCAGCCCGATCCTTGTCTCATCCGCTTCCAGTATAGTGACCTCGAGGTTTCTCAATAGTAAGGTTTCAAAAGCTCCGGGAATCTTTCCGAATTCCTGAGTGATTAAACCACCAAAGCTGGTGACCTCCTCCTCTTCTTCGTTGATGCCCAATGATTCGGGCAGTTCATGGAGTGGAGTGAGCCCAGATATTTTCCAACTGTGCTGGTTAAGTTGTTCGATATATTTCTCATCGGCATCAAATTCATCCTGAATTTCTCCAACCACTTCCTCGAGGATATCCTCTAGCGTAATCACCCCGTCTACTCCTCCAAACTCATCTCCCACCAGAGCCATATGCACCTTCCATTTCATCATTTTGCGCAGGGCAAGGGGGAGGGGGTCCTCCGCAGAAACCAAGGCAGGTGCCCTGGTGATGGAACGCAGCGAAAGCTCCCTGGAGTCCTTGCCCAGTAGGCGGAAGGCATATTTTACATGAATTATTCCCAGGCAATGATCCAAGTCCCCTTCGCAAAGTGGCAAACGGGTATGCCCACAGGTTCTGGCAATTTCGAGGTTTCTTTCCAGACCATCTTCTACATCCAGTATCTGCACCTGCTTCCTGGATACCATAACATCCTGAACTTTTAACTGCCCCATTTCCAGAGTATTGCCAACAATTTCGGCAATATCGGGGTCGAGGTTTGAGCCCTCGCGGGAGAGGGTGCGAATATGGTCTGCAACTTCATTTTCTTCCTGCTCACCTTCCGTTCCATTTGGGCCGGAGTGGGAAAATGCTTCCTCAATTTTGACAAGCAGGAAAGAAAAAGGCCAGGTTAGCAGCCGAGAGATCAGAGCAAAAGGATAACCAATGGTCAAATGCACGTCTTTCCTGCTCGCGGAAGCGAGCATTTTGGGAATAGCACCGGAAAACAAACGCTCGCTTAAAAATGCTAAGCCAAAGGATACTGTAAAGTTGAATAAAGAATTGTTACTCAAAATGGAGGAAAGATAAAAGAACCCAAAAAACAACTGGAGGGAAGAAAGCAGAGCAGCCTCCACATGGAGAGGGCGGGCATGATTGGGCTCACCCAGTATGGAATCCAATAATTTACCTGACCTTGAGCCCTCTCCTGGTGGAGTGGATATGCCAGCCCGTATCCGGTCGATCATTGAACGGAATACCCCCAGATAAAGCCCGGTTACCAAGCACAGAACCCAAAGGATTAGGAGGAAGGGTGAGGAAGGGAACGAGTGAAAAAAATCGGTCATAATGACGCCCCGTAAACCGAAAGAGCTTTCTCGAGTGCGGTCAGGAGGCGGATATTTTCTTCCTCAGTTCCAACCGATATACGAAGATAATCGGCAAGGGATTGGCCGAGGGCACGGGTAATAATTCCCTGCTTCTGAAGTTCCAAAAACAAGGACCTTCCATCCCCGGGCTTGGAAAGAATAAAGTTTGCATGGCTGGGGATATATTCGACCCCCAGACTATCGAGGCCTTGGGTCAATTGCTCCAGCCCATCGCGATTGCGCTTTCGGCACTGGGATACCCAGGAATTATCAGACAATGCACCCAGGGCTGCAGCCTGGGCCACCGCATTGACATTGAAAGGCTGGCGTGCCTGTTGGAGTAAACTGATCATCTCCTTTGAGCCATAACCGTATCCGATTCGTAAGGCGGCCAGGCCATGAATTTTGGAAAAGGTCCTCAAGCAAATTACTTTTCTACCCTCTGTGATTAAGGGGCGCAGGTCGGGTGGTTGTTCGAGGTATTCCGCATAGGCCTCATCAAAACAGAAAATAACATGTTCGGGCAAAGAGCGTACGAATTCAAAAATCTCCACCTCGGAATTAGCCGTGCCCGTGGGGTTGTTGGGACTGGGAAGAAATACCAGTTTTGTCTTATCCGTGATCGCTTCCCTCATTTTGTCGAGATTATGAGTAAGTCCGGACATTTGTACCTCCACTGGTTTTGCTCCCATTAGAAGGGCAACCAGTTTGTATACCACGAAAGCAAACTCTCCACATACCACCTCATCACCGGGTTCCAAAAAAACATGACCAAGAAGCTCGATCACCTCGTTGGATCCATTCCCCAAAACAAACTGATTTTCTTGGAGTGAATGTAGCTGTGCCAACCGGTTAATCAATTGATGGGCGGAACCATCGGGATAAAGGTGCAATTTTTCGAGTGTTTCCTTAGCTGCACTCCTAGCAGCTACCGAAGGACCCCACGGATTTTCGTTCGATGCTAGTTTGCAAATTTGATCAATTTCTATTCCATACTGCCGGGCAACTTCTTCAATAGGCTTGCCGGGTTCATAAATGGGTTGGTCTAGAATGCGAGGATTCGCAAGTTGGGATAAGTTCATTAAATCTCCCACCAATTTATCGTTTAGAAACTACTCATGCAAGCAAGGAAACCGAGCGGGAACAGGCCACAGGATATTTATTTCTCGGGTTGTGACTTTTGAAGTATGATTTAATCTGAATGAGAAAATGAAAATTGCGGTCATGGGTTCATCGGGTCTTTTGGGATCGGCAGTTTGCCGGGAGGTATTAGCCCGCGGTCACAAATTGCTCTCTTATTCAAACTCGAACCGGGCACTACCTGACGCCAAAGGAGGATATGAAACCACTTCATTGCCACTAGGCCAGTTCGATGCGGTCATTCGTGAACTCTTTGATCAATGGCCTGATGCTCTGGTTAATTGTGCGGCTATTTCCTCTCCAGATCTGGTGGACAAAGATCCGCAGCGTGCCAGTTTGATCAATGTGGATTCTGCCCGGCGGTTGGCAGAGGTGTCGTCCCATCTTGGTGCAAGACACATCCATATATCAACCGACATGGTCTTTGACGGAACCTCTTCCCCCTATCGGTCCACCGACACGACCAACCCCCTGAGTGAATATGGTAGGCAAAAATTAGAGGCTGAAAAGCAGGTCCTGCAAGTCACGGATAAAGATTTGGTGGTATTGCGGATTACCTTGCTCAATGGTAACAGCCCACGGGGAGACCGTAGTCCTCATGAAAGAATACTTTCGGCATTGGCAAATGGCCAGACACCCTGTCTCTTTACCGATGAGTACAGACAGACCAGCTCGGCCGAAAATGTCGCTCAGTTGATTGTCGAATTAATTGAGCGACCCAACCTTAATGGTCTTTTTCATTGGGCCGGTTCGGAAGTGGTTTCTCGGTATGAGCTAGGCCGAAAAATCCTGCAACGGTTTGGATTCAAGGAGGACAGAATTGAACCATCCACCCTTTTGAAATCGATCGACCGGGTGGGGAGTCGACCGGCCCGTCTGACTTTTGAACTGGCTCCGCTGGAGAGCAAGGTCAAGACTAGGCCAGCCACATTGGAGCAACAACTTGAAGAGATGCATCTACCCGCTTCCCTTTATTATTGGTTTCGCCAACATGTCGATGATCCAAGTTGTTACCATCCACGATTTTAGAATGAGCCTTTTTCACATGTCTTTCCGTAAAGAATCGGGTGCAGAAAATATGGCCACGGACATGTGGCTTCTTGCCCAGGCGGATTCATGGGGTGGTCCAGCCTTCAGAAGATATGGTTGGACAAAGCCCCAAATCACCTTTGGTTATGGCCAAAAAGCCAGTTGGGTGGAAAAGGAAACCGGGGAACAAATCACTGCATTGACCCGCCGGCCCACCGGGGGTGGGATTGTGCGCCATGGAACCGATTTAACTTATTGCCTGATCCTGCCTCGCGGAAGTGTGGGCGAACAAATGTCCCCAATGGAATTTTACGGCCTTCTTCATCAGTGCTGGGGGGAGGCTTTGGATGAACAGAATATACCCAATCGTTTGATGGCATGCCCTCAAAAATCCACAGGTGGAATACCTGGCGATTGTTTCCGGGAACCAGTCGGGCGTGATCTAATGGACAAGGCAGGGGAAAAAAAGCTCGGGGGTGCCGCCATGAAGCGGACCCGCCAGGGGGTCCTTATTCAGGGAAGCCTGGAACTGGGGGACTTGCCCGTGCCTGATCATCAGAAAATGGAGAGAAAATTTCTGCAACGAATGGCCACTAGTCTTGAGGAGCAAATTACTCCAAAAGAATGGCCCGGTGAGCTTGCTTTCCAAAGAATGGACTTTGTTAATTCTTACAGTTCACCAAGCTGGACCAGGGATAGAAAAAGTTCCTGACTGGGATGTCCTTACCGGACCAAAGTCAGAACATTTTCCACATGTCTGGTCTGAGGAAATAAATCAAATGGTTGAGCGGCAACGGCTTGGTATCCAGCTGCCAATAAAACCTGGGCATCCCTTGCCTGGGTAGAGGGCTCACAGGACACATAGACGATACGTCGGGGGGAGAATTCGATGGCTTGATCAAGAAATTCCGGATCACATCCGCGCCGGGGTGGGTCCACGACCAATGCGACTGATTCTGTATCGGTATGAATTTCCTGAAAAATAGAACTGGCATCGCCCAGAAAAAACTGGGCATTTTCGATCCGGTTGATCTGGGCATTGGTACGGGCACCCTCAAAACCTTGCCGACTGATTTCAATGCCCACGACTTTCTTAAAACGGGATGCCGCACTAAGGCCAAAAAGTCCACCACCACAATAGGCATCGACAAAAAGAGAGTTCTCCTCCGCATTTGCCTGGGTTACGACATATTCGACCAACTGGGGAAGAATGTAAGGATTATTTTGAAAAAACTCTCCCGCTTTGAAATGAAAGATCAAATCTCCCACTTTTTCACTTACGAGTAGTTTGGGGTCAGAAACGACTCCCTCAATCACTTCCCTTAACAAAAGAGTTCCACCCCGTTTCTTTTTTGGTGCCTTGATCAGCTCCTCCCGTGCCTTGGGTAGAGCGTGATTGATTTTATCGGTTGCAATCGGACAGTGGTCCACATCGACCAGTGCCCTGCGTGAGCCTTGGCGTAAAAAGCCAATGGAAAGATCTTTCCCTGAACGTCCTCCCTGATAATGAGGGGTGAGTTTGGAACGATAACCATAAGGTTTGGGGGAGGGAACCACCGGATTGACCGGGACCGATATTCCACCCAAGCGAACCAGTGAATTTTCCACTTGTTGGCGCTTCCATTTTATTTGTGCTTCATAACGGGCGCCTTGGTACTGGCACCCCCCACAGTTGCCATAGAGTTTACAGAGCGGATCCGTCCGGTCAGGAGACGGGGTAATTACTTCAATCAGATCTGCCTCAGAATAGTTGGGGTGGTTGCGGTAGATTCTTGCCCTTATTTTTTCTCCGGGCCAGCAATAGGGAACCTGAATAACCCATCCCTCATCCCTGCCAATACCTATGCCCAGATTGGAAATGTCTGTAATTTCCAGCTCCAGTTCATGGTGGTAGGGGTAGGGGTCGGGAGAAAAGCCTTTTGGTTCACGATTCATGCACTTTGCTTCGTAACGGGCTCGCCCTCGATCGGCAAAACCCTTTTTCTTAAAACTTGATGAATTTGAAAATTGAGAGTCCGGCCAACCCACGAATTAAGGAATTAGTAAAGTTGCGTGAATCCCCTCGCCGCAGAAAGGAAAGGGGCGTTTTTTTTGTGGAAGGAATGGATGACCTGCTCAGTTTGAGTCGGGCTGGGCGCACAGTCGAGGAGATATATGTGTGCGAAGGTTCCAGCAGGGATGCACCGGAAAAGGAGCAAAGAAAAGAATTTGAAAAACTGGGGATTGAAACCATCGAAACCTCTTCCCTTGCTTATGCAAAAGCATCCTATCGATCTGCGACATATGGGGTCATTGGGGTCGTCAAGGCCTGGGAACTTGGATTGGTGGAATATACCACTATGGATAGTGGCCCGGTCGTGGTTTTGGATGAAGTGGAAAAGCCGGGAAATGTGGGGGCAATTTTGCGCAGTGTGGAAGCGTTTGGTGGGGCAGGCTTGATTCTTTCCGACTCCGCGGTTGACTTTTTTAATCCCAATGTGGTCCGCTCTTCCCGCGGGTTGATGGGTCGGATACCAGTGGCGATGGGAAGAAAGGGAGAGGTACTGGAGTGGTTACAAAATTCGGGAAGAAAAATTATTGCCACTAGTTCCCAGGCACAAAAAACAGTGGATCAGACGATCTTTTCCTCACCCGCTGCACTCGTGTTTGGAAGTGAAAAATTAGGCTTGGGAAAATATTGGCATGAGCAAGAAATCGAATGGATCAGGATACCGATGAAAGGAACGGCCAGTTCGTTAAATTTAAATGTAAGTGTCTCTTGTTTGCTTTACGAATCCAACCGTGGCACAGGGTGCACCCTCACTTAACTTCAGAGGGTTTTTAACCAGGGAAGAGTCTTTCTCATCGCTTCTTCCATGCCGATGAGTGGACGGTAGCCCAAATCCTTTTCTGCCGCCAAGGAAGAAAACCAATGATCATGTGCTAGCTGAGTGGCAACAAAGCGGGTCATGGGGGGGTCGCCTGCCAAAGAAAATAATGCCCAGATTCCCTCGATCAAATGGCCCAGACGATAAGCGGTTCCATAAGAGACTGATTTTTCCAAGCGAGGAAGTCCGAGTTCAGAAAAAATCTCATTCAGCCAATCCCACAGGAGCACGGGCTCACCCTGTCCAACAAAATAAGCTTTTCCGCCCAGTTGCCTGTCTGAAACCATCGAGCGCAGGGCACAAAGATGTGCATGGACCACATTGTCCAGGTGGGTCAGGTCGACCCGGTTTTTGCCGTCTCCCACAATTTTTAATTTCCCTGCACGATGCTTGGAAATTACGCGAGGAAGCAGATGAGGGTCTCCGTGACCCCAGACCAAATGGGGCCGCAGGGCAAGGGTTCTCATCCCTTTGGGGTTATGTGCCGAAAGCACGGACTGTTCTGCCAATGCCTTGGTGGAAGCATAGGGAGAAAAAACCTCCTTCGAGTAAGGGAGCGATTCATCGCCTCCACGGATCGGTCGGGTAGAAAAGGACACACTTGGTGTACTGGTGTAAATAAAGTGGGAGACTTCCATCTGGGAGCATGCCAGCAGTAATTGCTCAGTCGCGATAAGGTTAGCAAGTTTATACTCTTCATACCTGCCACCCACGCCCGCTTTTGCGGCCACATGAAAGACTGTGTCTGTGCCTTCGAACCAATCCTTTTTCAGTATATGCCCGGATAGATCATGGCAGTGATAATGCAAACCGTGAATAAGTTTATTTAAAGGTGGGTCGGAGGTTCTGCCCAGTGCGTGAACTTCATGTCCTTCCGCAAGCAGGCTGCGGACAATCGCATTACCGACAAAGCCAAGACCGCCCGTGACTAAAATTTTCATGGTAATTTTCCAAGCTTTGCTTTTCTGGCGACCAGCCTGGTCCATTTTCGGGAAAGGGCAAGCCGGTGGATTTTGGCGTTATGACGGGCATCAACCGGAATTTTTTTTTGGAAAAATACCCTTTCAATATCGAACCCTAAAAATGAATCCCTGCAAATATTGAGGATCTCTTCACGCAGTGCATGTTCTCCCCTTTGGCGCATCTCTTGACGGTTTGGTTGCACCACCAAACATGGCTCTTGTTTGGGAACCGAGCCCAGTCCGATCAGGGCACATTTTTGGACGCACTGGAGTTGGTTGATTAAGGGCTCACACCGTTCTGTTTCAAAGGGACCATTGGTTGTATGTACACATTCTGCTTTGCGTCCGAGAAACCGCAAAGAACCGGATGGATCAAAATATCCAAGATCACCCATTCGATGAAACTCAGCATCTCCAATTTTAAATCTGGCATCGCAAGTTGCTCCGGGCATACGATCATACCCTGCGGTTACCATTTTGCCTGACACACAAATCTCCCCGATCTCTCCTTGATTCAGTCCGGCATAGTCCTTCTCAAAATTGGGCATAGGCGGTCTTACGGCAGGTAAAATTTTGACCTGTGCACCAGCAACTGGGCGACCGATGAGCGAACCATCACCCGCCAGAATGGAGGCCTTCTGTTTTTGGATCTCAGACCCTTCAGTCCAGGATACCGGGAGAGCTTCGGTTGCTCCATAAGGAACGAGAATGCGGCCGTTTGGCAAACACCCTCCCAATTGTTCCGTCAAGCTTGGGGGCACAGGGGCTCCGGCAAGAAAGAACCGTTTCATCTTCGGAAGCAGAACCTTTTGTTTGATACAAGCAGAAGCTACTTTTTTCCCGATAACAGGGGATGCAAACGCAGTGGTTATTTCATGATCTTTTAGTGCCCGGACCAGTTTTTGTGGGTCTGCACGGGATGGATGACGGGGATCAATTTCTGGAAGCACCGAAGTGATCCCAAGAGCCGGGTTAAAAAGCCCAAAAATTGGCAGAGTGGTAAGGTCAGTTTCCCCCGGTTGCATGCCAAAGACTGATTGAAGAGCATGAATTTGCGTGGCAAATGTTTGGTGTAAATACCGTACGCCTTTAGGCGAACCAGTAGAGCCTGATGTAAAGACAATGGCCGCTAATTCATCGGGTTCATTCTGGACAGAAGCAAAGGCTTTTTTCTCAGATAATTCACAGACTCCATTTTCCTCCTTTACAAGATAACGGAAATGAACTGACCGAAAAGAGCCCGGGAGCAGACGACTAATCCAAAAAGCTTTCGAAATTCCAACCATCGCTTCCGGTCTGGTGCGTTTGATACAGGACAAAAAAGATTTTATCCCCATCCCTGGATCGATCACCACGGGGATGGCTCCGACCCGGAATAAAGCAAACGCCCAGATGATCAGATTTGGGCCAGGATTAACAAAGAGCAGGGTCTTCTGACCTTTACTGATTCCGGCCTTGCACAGTTTACTTGCTGCTCGGTCTACGGAGAGATCGAGCTGGGAAAAAGAATAGGGCTTAAAAGCGGGTGTCGAGGCACCTGATACCAAGGCGGGCAAATCAGGATGTCTCTTTGCAGAATCAGAGAGGTAAGTCGCTACACTCCCCCTCGATTCATTCATTACCAGCTTGTTATAAGCTCTAGTTAGTATCTGCCAGCCAGCGCTCTGCCTCGATCGCAGATTGGCAACCCATGCCTGCAGCGGTGATTGCCTGGCGGTACACATGATCGGCACAGTCACCGGCCACAAACACACCTGCAATATTGGTTCTTACCATACTTCCATTACTCGGGACCAAATATCCATTTGTATCCAAATCAAGAATGCCCTCAAAGGGCTGGGTGTTGGGTAGGTGCCCAATGGCAATAAACACTCCTTTACAGCTAATCTCGCTGGTATTTCCATTCTTAAGGTTTTTGGTTTTGATTGCCTGCACCCGCCCATCTTCTCCGGGCAGGATTTCTTCCACCGCAGAATCCCACACTGCCTCAATTTTTTCATGGGCTAAAGTACGTTCAGCCATGATCTTGGAGGCCCGCAATTCATCCCTCCGGTGGACCAGTGTGACTTTGGAACAAAAACGGGTAAGGAAGAGCGCCTCCTCGCAGGCGGAATCTCCACCACCGACCACCACCACATCCATATCCCGATAAAAGGCACCATCACAGGTGGCACAGGTCGTTACTCCCTTGCCCCCATACATTTCTTGTTCTCCAGGAATTCCCAGTAATCTGGGAGCGGCTCCCGTTGCAATAATGACAACTTTTGCCTCATAGCTCTTTTCACCGGAATAGAGAACTTTTCGGTCATCAGAAAATTCGACCCGGTCAATAAAGGCGTTTTCCACACGGGCACCAAACTTAGTTGCCTGCTTGCGCAAATTATTCATCAATTCATACCCATCCACGCCTTCAGGAAAGCCTGGAAAATTCTCCACCTCGGAGGTGGTGGTCAGCTGGCCACCAGGTTGTTTGCCCTCCAGGATGAGGGGGTCAAGGTTGGCACGGGCGGTATAGATACCAGCGGTGAATCCGGCACATCCGGTTCCTAAAATAATTACATTTTCCATAGTTCAGTCGGTTTGAGAGATAAAAGATTTCTTCACAAGGGAGTGTTTAGAGTCGCGAATATGGCAGAACTTTTCGTATTGGTCGAGTAGATGTCTTGGTTTGATACACATTGTCACTTACAGACTTTCCTGCAAAAGCAGGAATTAGAGCAAGTTCTGCAAAGAGCAGAGGATGCGGGGGTAGAAAAAATGGTCACAGTAGGCACATCAAAAGAGGATTGGACGGATTACGGAGATATCGCTCAACGGTATCCAGAAAAAATTTATTTCTCAGCCGGATTGCATCCCGGATATGTGGATGAAAATTGGACCGAACAAATATCAGGGCTTAAAAAATGCTGGGATCGAACCTCTGCTCCCGTGGCACTCGGTGAAATAGGCCTGGATTATTTCAGATTGCCCAAGGACGAAAAAAAAGCCGAGAAAATCATTTTTTGGCAAAAAGAAGCATTTCGAGCACAATTACATCTTGCCAAGGAACTTGCTGCCCCAATCATTATTCATTCTCGTTGTGCATTTGATGATTGTGTGAGCGAAATTGACCAGTCTGGAGTAGATTGGGAAAGAGTGGTGTTCCATTGTTTTTCTGAGGGAATAAATGAGATATCTCAACTGATTGAGCGTGGAGGAAGAGCCTCATTCACCGGTATCATTACTTTTCCAAAGAACGATACACTCCTGGAGGCAGTAAAATACCAAGGAGTGGAAAATTTGATGATCGAGACTGATTGTCCATACCTTTCCCCCGTGCCATACCGGGGAAAAAGAAATGAGCCCGCCCACCTTCCCGTAATTGGCAAATTTGCCGATTCTTTGCTATCCCAAAAGATACAGAGAAAGTGTTGGGAAAATTCTATTTCCTTTTACGAGGTTTGACAGATTCGTTTGAATCTATGTAGGTTTTTTATTCAACATTTTAAGTATCAAATTCCGTTTTTTAAGCTAAGTACTAATGAATCAAGAAGAGCATGCCGAGCAATCTGAAGTTAAGAAACGAATCATTGCTCGGCAGAAAGTTCAGGAAGAAATGGACGATTTACGCGGCCAAATCAGAGAACTTCGCAAGAAAAGGGACAACGGACAATCTGTAGATCAGGATATTGAAGCCTGCTTGGGGTACCTGAAAGTTCTGAAAAAAGAAAAGGACTCGATCAAAGAAGGCAGCCACACTACATTTCTGAGTGCCAAAAAATACATCTCCCCCAAGTTTAATTACGGTTCCAAAAAAGAGGTTTTACTCGCTAAAATCAAACAATTAGCGCGGGAAATCAGGTTGAAGGAAAAAGAACTTTCTGGAGCCGGGTACGACTCTGCCCATAGGGAGTCGATGAATGCAAACTTAGCAGATTTAAAAGAACAGCATCAGGCAGCCCTGCTTGAACTCAAAGCAATCGAGCAATTTAATCATACGCGGTTTTTGGAACAGAAAGCGGTCGAAGAAAGTGCTCAAAGGGAAGAAAGGGAAGATGTGATTGATCACAGTACAGAAAACAAGCCTCCTACTCCTGATATCCTTTCGGAGACAAAAAAAATGCCACCAGATGGCACTGACGATTTTAATCCACCGCCGTTGATTTAATCTTTCAATCAAGCGAATTTGAAAAATTGTAAAAGGCTTAGGATTTTTCCTTCTGACCTTCTGCAACTATCGTAACTTTAGCTTGGCCACCTACAATCAGTGACTTGGACCTCCTGATCGCCTTTGCGGTGGAAAGGGTGGGGTTACTGGGAATGTAGGGGAAAACATTTCTACGATTCATTCTCGAAAGAACTCCGGAGTTTTTAAGAATGCGCAGGCAATCCTTGCGTACCTCACAGAGAATTACATGACAGTCTTTCTCTTTTAAATATTCCAGCAATTCTTCGAGTGCCAATACGGAGGTTGCGTCCATATTGTGGGCATTGAGCATTTTTAAAACTAAAACCTTCTGGTTGGGGTCCTCGCCAACCCGACGAATTTGTTCATAGAATAAATCGGCAGCCGCAAAGAATAATTCTCCCTCCACATGGACAATGAAGACTTCAGGCTCGGCCCGCTTTGTGTGTACGGATGCTTCGGCAAGGTCTCCTTCTGCGGTGTAACCATATTCAACCAACTGCGGCTGAGCGACCTTTCTTAGGAATAACAAAATGGAAGTAATGACGCCTGAAAAAATTGCCAATTGTAATGAGAACACGAGTCCAACCACCAAAGTGACTGCAAACGCAAAGGCATCTGACCGGGTTGCTCGGACGACAGTTTTAATCTGCCGGAATTTGACCAATGATAATCCGATAAAAATAACCAAGGTTGCCAACGAGCAAAGGGGAACGAACCGAACAAAATCGTTGAGCAAAAATACTCCGACCAGAATAATTAGGCCGGTTAAAAGATTGGCCATATTGGATTTGGCACCGCTGGCCACGCTGAGGGTGGAACGGGTCAGGGATCCAGATGCTGGCATACCTGAAAAAAGGGAACACCCAAGATTACCCATTCCAATCGAAAAAGTCTCCTGGTTGGTATCTATTCGCCCGCCTGCTCTGGCAGATAACGATTTCCCTATTGAAAGGCCCTCAAGTAAACAAAGAAGACACACTGCCAGGGATGTGGAAAGAATCAGCGGACCGTGAACTGTAAGCAATTCAAGGCTGGGTAAGATTAAGAGATCATTACCCAGGGAAAAGTTTTCTAAACAAATGACCGGCAGACCGAGAGTTTCCATGAAATGTCCTGAAATGGATGCCACGACTAGAGCACCCGCAACGCTTGGTAAGGACGGAGAGAAAATTTTGAGCAGAAAATAAATTGCTACAGTAATACCACTAAGTATGACCGCTGGTAGGGAGATTAATTCCAGATGGGTCGATAAAAAATAAATTATACCAAGGAAGGTGGAGGGTGGGGCATCATCAGTTGTGGAAATGCCCAAAACATGGCGCCCCTGATTGGCCACAATCAAACAAGCCGCCGCCGTGATGTATCCGGTAATTACGGTTCTGGAAACAAACTGAACGATAAAGGAAACGCGGAACATACTTGCAATAACCAGCAGGAGACCGGAAGTGGCTAGAATGATGGGGAGGAGCAACAAAGCAGAACTTGTGGCCAATCCGTTTTGTCCGATGAGACCAGCACCGGCAAACGCCCCAAATAAAAGAACGGCTGTGGCATTCGTAGGACCAAGGGTGATAAATCTGCCACCTCCAAAAATGCCACCTAACAAGGCGGCGATGGCAGAGCCAAAAAGACCATAATGTATAGGAAGTCCTGCCACCAAGGCATAAGCCATACCCTGGGGGATGGCGAGCAGGGCAACATTGATCCCGGCTTTGAAATCACCGCCTGAAAAGTTCTGGAGCAGGGATAGTTTTAAGCCTGGAACCCGGGGAACAAATATATTTTGCAAAAACGTAAAATTATTTTTCTGCATTGGTTGATAAAGTCTGCTTTGCTTGTCGTTCCAATAGGGTAAAGCCGATTAATTTGAGACCCGGAAAAGAGAGTAGGAAGACTTGCATGACATCCACAAAAGAGTCGCGTCTTCGTATTCTTTTTTTGCATCAAGTGCCACTTTCTTGATTTGGTTAAACTTCTCCAGGCTGGCATTTTTGGCTTTGGCAATCTTGGTCTCGGAAAGGTTGTCAAATGCAGCCTGCTGAAGTTCCTTCTTTTGGAGTAGCAAACTGGCAACGTTTTGTTTGATTTCTTCAATCGCAGATACCACCTCCTTTTCTAGCTCTTTACTGTTTGCGAGGATATTCTTTTCCACTTGATCTCTGGTAAATGAATTAAGTGAACTATCAAGTCGCATGGATTTTAACTGTTCCAAAATATCGGCCAGTTGCGTAACTTTGCCAAAGTCTCGGATTGGTGGGATATGGAGATATTCATGGGGGCTTAATTTCTCTTTGTGAATTTGATCAATCTTCAAGAGGTACTGCTTAAACTGGTTTACCTCCTCATCCACCTGCATGATCTCCGAGCGGATGGCCATCACTTCAACGCTTTCCTCCGGAGTCCCTCTCATTTCTTCCTGAATTTTAATTTTGAGATCTTCCATTTGGGATTCAAGTTCCTGATATTTCGACAGTTTTTTTACCAAACTATCCGGAAGAGGAGAGTCCGAGGTTTCTGATGTGATTAACCAATTGTAATTTCGAATGATTAATTCTGATAACAAATTAGCGGCACGGGTTGAGTGACCTTTGCAAATGATTTCCAGAGACTTTTGAGATTTCGGACGAATCGAAACCAGAGACGAGAGAATTTCGATTTCATTACCTTCAAGTAAATCGCTAGTAAAGGGCTTTAAAATGAGATCTTTAGCCACTGGACTTTTGTTAAGTTCATCAAAAAGTCTAGTATGGAATGTTCTGGAATCGAGCGATTCTTCATGAAAAGAAAGGGCATAATCCTCGACAACTCCAGACTCGAGGACGAGAAAGACTTCCGCCCAGGTTGAGGAGATGTTTTGATCGGATTGCGCGGACTTATCTTCCTGTGATTGAGAGTGTTCCACAAGTGAAACAAGGGAAGAATCTGCAGTCTTATTAATATCTTCCAAATAGCTGGCGTAAAAAAATACCGCTATACTCACGACGATTAGAGCGATACACTGCCAAGGCTGCATAATTTGAATCAAAACTTAGAAAGTTCATTTTGGCAACCAAACGGTTAAGGAAAATTCATCAGTAATTGACTAATATTAAAAACCTCATTCCAATAGGAGTGTGACTGACAACTCTGTATCCTTTGAATTTTCTCAAAAACTGGTTGGGGTGCAAAGAAACCTTTACTCTTTCATACTCTGTTTGTTGCCCAACCGGAGTGATGCCGAGGATGTTTTGCAGGAAACCAATTTAATTCTTTGCCAAAAATCCAAGGAATACGACCCAGAGGGTAATTTTCGATCCTGGGCCTTTAATATTGCCCGGTATCAGGTGCTTGCCCATCTGACCAAAAGAAAAAGGAGCAAAATATATTTCAGTAATGAATTAGTGGAAACCTTGGCCAGCGAGGAATTTGATGCCCGCAAGCATCAACTGAGCCAACGAGCCTTACAAATTTGCTATGATTTATTACCCGCCCACATGAAAGAAATTTCCAGGATGCGATTTAAGGAAGACCGTTCGATGAAAGATATCAGCAAGGCGATGAGTCGGCCGATTGGGGCAATTTCTGGCACTCTTTTTCGTATACGCCAAAATCTTATCCAATGTGTTCGGCTGAAAATTCCGCTTTTGGAGGCCGAAAACGATTTATAAAAAAACTCAAAAAATATGTATCATATTGTGAATAAGTGCTAATTAAGCACAGAGACAAACAATATGAATCAAAGTATTAATGAGGAACTTGGCCATTTGACCTCCCAATTGCTGGATGGTGAAATTTCTGAGACAGACCACAAAAAACTATCTATGTTGTTGGCAAACTCCGCCGACAATCGGAGGACATACTTGGAATACATACGTCTGGAATCTTTGTTACATTGGGAGTCCAATGATATAGCTGATACGCCCCTGGCTTTTGAAAATTCCAAAAAATTTGTTTTATTGAGCTTCCCTTTCTGGGCTGGATCTTTGGCGGCGGTATTCTTAGCGATGACAGCTATTTGGTGGACTTACCAGCCCATGGGGTCAGACAATACACAATCTTATGCTGACCATTCGCCAACTCCTGTTTCCACGGACTCACAGGTTGGTAGCGTGGCACAACTCAGCGATACTGCCCAAACCCCGTTTGAAAAGTTTCGGGATTTCGAGCACAAGAGCTTTTCGTTGCAAAGCCCCAGTCTGGAAGAGCAAGCCCGAAGGGCGATTGAAATTTTACAGGATAGACAATCTCCTCCACAACATGGAATTTTTGAATATTTTGGACCGATCAAGCGGTGGAACCGGATGCACGCGATGCTTACCCCTGCAGAGAACGGGATTTTGCCCGCATCCGGTTCGAACATGATGGGGTTTGAAAAGATGGCAGTCAGTGTTGAGAGTCAAACTGCTGAGATCGAAGAAACTGTTCAAGTTCTGGATGTCCGTCAGGCAATCAAAAAGTCCACCAATGAAAAGGCGAAGATTTATGCCGCGGTTAAATTCAATCAAAGCTTCGGCGATTCCCAGGAAGGGGCAGAATTTGGTATTACCTTACAAGCTTTCAAAAAAGAAGAAAGTCTTTCACCACAAGAATTGGTTCGTTCTGACCAAAAACTTTCCGCAGACCGTGACCCAAGTACTTGGAACGAATTGAGTTCAGAACTGGAAATCCCCCACGATGCCGAATTTGTGGTAATTTCTTTGACTGCCCGAAAATTTGGGCCTGATTCTTTATTGGCCAATACGAGTTCTTATTATGCCGATGATTTAGAACTCCTTTTAACTTTTGATAATCAATCTACACTCGGTCCAATCTAAGGGCTAGCCGATATCGCAGGCTAAGGTCTGAAAATCTTTTCTTAGATGCAGTAAGTATGTATTGACTTTAATATAGCTTAACCCAAAGGGTTAGTGAAATGAAGTCACTGCTGTTCCTCTTTTTTGTTTTCTTCTTCGAGAAAATTTCTTCTTTTGGCTTAGACTGGCCAACTTATGGAGGCCCGCAGAACAACCACACTTCCCAAGAAAAATCATTACGACTTGATTGGGGTGATGAAGAGCCTGACATTTTGTGGAAGCACGAGGTTGGGCTTGGATACTCATCAGTAATTGAGGTGGATGGACTGGCTTATACCCAGGGATTTAAAAATAAAAAAAATACCCTCTTTTGTGTGGATGCAAAAAGCGGAGATATCAAGTGGACCCATAGTTATGATTCGGCCTTGGGAGACAAGTATTTTCAGGGCGGGAGTCGATCCACCCCAACGATTGCTAAGGGAAAAGTTTATTTGCAGGGGCATGAAGGGCCACTTTTCTGCCTGAATGCAAGGACTGGCAAACTCGTCTGGAAAACTCATTTGGTGAAGGATTTGGATGGTCGTTGTCCGACTTGGGGATATGCGGGGGCACCTTTGTTTACCAACGAAAAAATTGTGGTTCAGACAGGAAGTCCTCATGGATCTTTGGTCGCCCTAGATGCACAAACAGGTAAGAAAATTTGGCGTGGCGGAAGAGTAGAGGCAGGTTATGCCAGCCCTTATGTAAGAAAAGCAAATCAGAATGAAGTTGTCGTTTTTAACCAAGCCGGTTTGTCCATACATGACCTTGGGACGGGCCAAGAAAAAATTTCCTATCAGCACCGGACCAGGTATGAAGTAAATGCAGCGCAGCCATTAGATCTCGGGCATAAAATTTTAGTGGCAAGTGGCTATGGGAAAGGTGCGGCATTGCTTGACTTAGAAGGCTCCCAACCGAGTGTTCTTTGGGAGTCAGAAGGGGTTGCATGCCAGATGGCAAGCCTTGTGTACCGGGAAGGTTGGGCTTATGGAATTCATGGCCAGACGGGGGCCAATGCCAATCGTGCCACTCTTTTTTGCCTGGAGCTTACTGAGGGCAGAAAAACCTGGGAGGAGCGGGGATATGGAGTGGGGACAGTGATTTTGATCAATAAAACATTGGCAGTCCTGAGTGATCGTGGAGAGCTTGCCTTAGTCGATGCATCCCCGGATGGGTTTAATGAGGTTGCCCGCTTTCAAGTCCTCGGGGGAAAGAATAACTGGACACCCCTGACTTACGCGAATGGACGCATGCACTGTCGTTCGAGTTCTGGCACTTGGGTGTGCTTGGCAATGGGAAAAAAGTAGAGCTCATTGAGAATTATGATTATCCAACCATGCCATGCTTGATTGACGTTATTCACTCTGGGGTTACCTATTAATCGCTAATCAAACATGTATTTTTTCTAGGTTTATGAAGTCTTTTCACCTGTTTATTTTTCTTTTTCCGATCTCTATTTTACTGACTTCCTGTATCCGGTTTTCATCCCCTACGCAGACATTGATCAAAGCAAGCAGCACGGTGCATTTGGAGGACAAATCATCGAACTGGCTTTTTGCCCGGGGGGACCTTGGAATGGGGGTATCTACCGAAACGGGATTGCCTGATGAACTCAATGGAACCACCGTTTGGACCTATGAAATTCAGGGTGGAGGAATTCCCGTGGTTGCAGGTAATAAAGTCTATCAATTTGGATACTATGGCAGCGGAGAAAAAGTCGAGGAAAGTTTGACCTGCCTTGATATAGAAAGCGGAGAATTGATCTGGGATAGGCGGAGGCAAGATTTCATTAGCGATATTGTTTATGATCGTTATGGAGTAGGCTCGGCCTGTGTTGATCGAGAAACGGGAAATGTTTTCTTTCAAACGAGCCCAGGCTTGTTGGCCGGATTTTCTCCTGATGGATCATTGTTATGGGAAAGATCATTGATGGAGGAATTCGCCCGCCTAACCTTTCCCAATGGGCGCACGGGAGGACCCTGCGTGGACGAGGACTTGGTGATCCTGCATGCAATCACAGCAAACTGGGGAACGAATGGCCCGGCCAGAGACCGCTTCTATGCGTTTGATAAAATAACCGGCGAATTGGTCTGGACATCAACCCCCGGCACCACGCCACAGGATAGCTCCTTTGCGCCTCTTGTCTTTGAGGATTTAGAAGATGGCAGGCGGGTTTTTTACAGTGGAACAGGTTGTGGGCATGTTGTTTGTGTGGATGCCCGTACTGGCCAGCCATTGTGGCGTTTTAAAATGTCTCACGGTGGAGTGAATGCCGGAGTAGTCCTTCATCAGGACCTGGTAATTGCTGTACATGGAAAAGAAAACATAGATAGTTCGAAGATCGGCAGGATGGTAGGCATAAGAAAGCCTCATAAACTCCCGGTTCTTGGTGAGCCAATTTTGGAACTGGGGCCAGAGGACGAAGCCTGGCGAAACGAGGAGCTCGAATCTTTCACGAGTTCGCCCGTACTCTACAAAGACCGGGTATACACTTCGGTGAAAACGGGTGAATTATTTTGCAACGACGCCCGCACAGGGGGGACCATTTGGGTGGTAAAGCTCGCTCCTGATCAAATACACGCTGCCCCCACTTGGGCCGATGGAAAATTATACATCCCCATGTTTGATGGCCATGTTTACGTGGTTGAGGATGTTGGTAATCATGGAAAAATTCTAAATAAAATTGACCTTGGTCACGCCTGCCTGGCAGCACCGGCAATTGCACAGGGAAAAATTCTAATCCAGGCAAAAAATAAACTGTATTGCTTCGGCAATTCTATCAGCCCCAAGCCTTTCCGTTCCGCAGAGCCCTTCAACAGTGACAAAACTGGAGAAATCAAATCCTTACAAATAGTTCCTTCTGAATTCAGTTTATCTGCCGGAAAAAAAGTAAAGTTCCGGGTGTTTGCACTGGATTCCTCAGGTCGCAGGATCAAACAGCTCGGAGATGGATTAACTTGGGAAAAGTGGATACCTCCAAGTGCAAAAGTCCGGGCAGAACTGGATGGCAACTTAACGGTGGTGGGTCCAGGAAGTTTACACGCATTACCATCAGCTAAGCTTTCCGCCGGGGCAGTTCAGGTTAGCTATGAAGGCCTGACTGCGGTTACCAGGGGCCGAATCCTACCGGCTCTTCCTTACCGCGAGGATTTTCAGGATGGATACACTCTTAATCAGATAGCGTCGGATGGCATATCTTTCTCTTATCCTCCCTTACCCTGGTTAGGTGCAAGGATGCGCTGGCAAGTTCAAGACCTTGGTGGTGAACGAGTGGCTGGAAATACTTTGGACCGTGTGCTTTTTCAAAGAGCGATCAATTTTGTGGGGTCCTGGAAAGACAGTGATTACATTGTGGAAATGGATGCCAAGGTGGATGGAAACCGAAGAATAAAGTCAACGATCGGAGTGATTAACCAAAGGTATATTTTTGCTTTGGTTGGAAATGCCAACACCCTGCAGGTGGTTTCCAATTATGACCGGTTTGAAAGGTCTGTGCCATTTCCCATTGAAGCAAACATATGGTATCGTATCAAAACCCAGATTGATTTGCAGGATGATGGCAGCGGATTAATCCGTGCAAAGGCATGGCCACGGGAAGAACCAGAGCCTGATGAATGGAGCCTGGAAGAAATCCATACTAAACCTCACAGGCAGGGAGCTGCAGGTATTTATGCCTTGTCTCCGCAAAGCAAAAAGAAAGTCTACTTTGACAACCTAAATATTTATAAAAAGCCATAACTCAGGATCTATATATTCTCGCAGAAAATGAAACACCCCACTTTTTTACTTTCCTTCATCTTTACCTTTATCGCTTGGTCTCATCTGCGTGCGGACGACTGGCCAACTTGGGGTAAAGATCAATCCCGCAATATGGTATCTTCAGAGGAAGGCATTACCTTTGAATTCAAACCAGGGGAACTCAGAGATGATGAAAGTGTCGACCTGGATACCACTCAAAATGTCAAGTGGGTGGCCAAGCTGGGCTCACAGGCTTATGGAAATGTAACCATCGGGGAAGGAAAAGTACTTGTCGGGACCAACAATGAATCCATGCGCGACCCCAAAAAGAAAGGAGACCGGGGGATTGTCATGTGCTTTAACGAGGTCGACGGATCCTTTGCCTGGCAATTGGTCATCCCAAAGCTAGGTGCCGGCAAGGTAAGTGACTGGGAATATATTGGCGTTTGCTCATCACCCGCAATCGAGGATGGCAAGGCCTATGTGGTTACAAATCGGTGTGAGGTTGTCTGCTTGGATTTGGATGGTATGCAAGACGGGAACGATGGGCCTTACAAGGATGAGCAAAGCTATGTGCGCCCCAAAGGATCGATTGATTCGCTGGATACAGAAATGGATGCGGATATTATTTGGCGTTATGATATGAGGGATGAACTGGGCGTATTCCCCCATAATGTTACCAGTTCATCCGCCCTGATCGTGGGAGATCAGTTATACGTGGCGACTTCCAATGGAGTGGACTGGTCGCATACAAATATACCCAGCCCGCTTTCCCCCAGCTGGATCGCACTTGATAAAAATACTGGTGAACTGCTTGGTGAGGATGGCTCAGGTGCAAGCCAGCATGCTTTACATGCGGCTTGGTCATCTTTGACTTATGGAAAGATAGAGGGCCAGGATATTTTGTTTTGGGGAGGAACGGACGGTTTTCTTTATGCTTACCCAAATGAGACCAGGCAGGACGAGGAGGGATTCGACCTATTTGTTCCACTCTGGAAGGTGGACTGCAATGAACCTAACTACCGGGTTGATAAGGAGGGGAGAAAAATCCCCTACGCCACCCCTCCAGGCCCCAGCGAATTGATTGCCACTCCGGTTTTGTACCAAGACAAAATTTACTGTTCGATCGGACAGGACCCCGAGCATGGAGATGGGGTGGGGCGACTATCCTGTATCGATGCAAAAACAGGTAAGGTACTGTGGAAAAACACAGAAATTGGCAGGACTATTTCGACTCCCTCGGTGGCGGACGGATTGGTTTATCAGGCAGAATATGCTGGCATTCTTCACTGCCTGGATGCAGAGACTGGTGAAGTTTACTGGACCTACGATTCTTACAGCAGGATTTGGGGGTCCACATTATTGGTCGATGGCAGAGTGCTCCTGGGAAATGAGGATGGTGACCTCTTAATCTTTGCTCATGGCAAAGAATTTTCCGAGCCCGAAGCAATCAATCTTGGTGCACCTATATACAGTTCTCCCGTGGTGGCCAATCAAACCCTTTACATTTCCACCCAGACCCATCTCTATGCTGTGGGCAAATAAAACCCTCCTGTTTTCGAGTCCGACCAAAATAAACAATCTATGAAAATCTTCTGGGGATTATTTTTTGCATTATTGTTTTTACACCAGGACTTTTGGAACTGGTCATCTGAGGAAGTAATTCTTTTGGGAATGCCTATTGGTTTACTTTATCACGCCTTTTTCTCCATCGCCTGTTCTGTCTTGGGCGTCTGGGCAGTGGTGAAGACTTGGCCGAAGGAATGGGAGGAATATGCGGAGCAAAAAGGAGACAAGGGCGCTGGATAGTCCACACCCTTTTTGACTGATTTTTTCTCGATGAATGTTCTACTGATTATTGTTTGCTACCTTATGGTTCTGCTGCTTTTGGGCTGGGGGAGCAGTCGAATGTTCCGGGGAACAAGCAGGGATTTCTTTGTGGCAACGCATAGCATCGGTCCATTTCTTCTTTTGATGAGCGTGTTTGGTACCACGATGACTGCATTTGCACTGGTCGGTTCAACCGGCAAATCCTTTGAGCGGGGGATTGGCACTTACGGATTGATGGCATCCATCAGTGGTTTAGTGCACATGGCAATCTTCTTTCTCGTGGGTATTCGCTTGTGGGCCCTGGGCAAAAGACATGGTTATCTCACCCAGATTCAATTTTTCCGTGAACGTTTTGATAGTGTGGGCATTGGCTATCTGCTTTTTCCTATCCTCGTACTACTGGTGATTCCCTATCTTTTGATTGGGATCATCGGGGCAGGAAAAGTAATTGAGCCGGTGACCGCAGGTGCCTTTCCGGAATTCTTTACCAACCCCACAATTCCTGCCTGGTTAGGAGGTGTGCCACCATGGTTGACCGGACTGGTCATATGCCTGGTTGTGCTGACCTATGTCTTTATCGGAGGTTCTCGTGGCGCGGCCATTGCAAATGCTTTTCAAACGCTCGTTTTTATGGTTATGGGAATAGTTGCCTTCTATTTTGTGGTCCAGTCCCTTGGAGGATTGGAGCAGGCGGGCAAGGTGCCGATGCGTATAACTGAGTCAGGTGATCTTGTGCAGGATTATCGGTTTGATTCGGCAACCAGATCATTGGCCAAGCACGAAAAGTCCAAAAAGGTTGGGCGGGTACTGGATGGACATAGTTCCGAACTGACGGACCGCCATCCTCATCTTGGTCGTGATCCAATTGTGGCAGAATTCAAAAAGAAAGACCCCAAAAGTGGAGAGTTTGTTTCTTTCCGCAGAGAGCTCGGTATGCCCTTGATTACTTTTGTCACTTATTTATTCATTCCCCTGAGCGTTGGTATGTTTCCTCACCTTTTTCAGCATTGGCTGACCGCCCGCAATGCAAAGGCATTCAAGCTTACTGTTATTGCCCATCCAATTTGTATCATGATTGTATGGGTTCCATGCGTACTTATTGGTTCGTGGGCGAGTGGCCTCCTCCCTCCCGCAATTCCGCCCCCTGCTGTGTTGTCGGCCATGTTAAATATGCTGGTGGGCGACCCGTTACTCACAGGCTTGTTAACCGCCGGGGTTTTAGCCGCGATCATGTCCTCACTCGACTCTCAGTTTCTTTGCCTGGGCACTGTATTTACCAATGATATTGTAGTCAGCCGGGCGGGAGAAAACGCCTACACCGATGCCCAGAAATTAAAAATCGCCCGTACATTTATTGTTTTGATTGTGGGGATCACTTACCTTCTCGCAATGGTCCTGAAAAATGTGAATGTTTTTGATCTAGCCATTTGGTGCTTCAGTGGATTTTCCGCCCTTTTCCCTCTTGTTTTTTCTGCTCTGTATTGGAAGCGGGTAACCGGAGCAGGTGCGATTGCCTGCATTGTCACTGCACTGATTACCTGGGCCTATTTTTTCCACCAGTCAGGGTATGGAGGTGAATATTTTGTCGGTCCCGGAATTGTTCCGGCGGCGATCTGTTTTTTTGCATCTGCAGGTTCATTGGTGATCGTTTCTTTACTCACGCGTCCACCGGCACAGTCCACAATTGATCGATTTTTTCCGCCTCAGTCTTGATTGCGAATATCCCGGACTGCGGATAAGAATTTAACTATTATGGCTAGCGAAAATCAAATCAAAAAGGCAGCTCAAGCACTTGATAACCATGTTGCAGAAATCATCCACTGGCACTTTTCCGAAAATACGGGATGTCCTTTTTGGCTGAACTGGGCAAAAGAACAGGACTGGAATCCTTTGGAAGAAGTTCGCACCTTTAGCGATCTTTGTGAAAAATTCCCCTATTTTGAGGACGGATGGTTGAGGGATTTGCCCAACGAAGTTTGGGTGCCCCAAAAGTTTTCGGATCGGCCTTTTAATGTGTTTGAAACAGGTGGTACCACCGGTATGCCCAAGCAGAGGATCGGGTGGGATGATTTCCGAATCGATTACACCGAGTTTTCCAAGACATTGAATGACCAACATTTCCCCAAAAATCAGTATTGGATGATGGTTGGCCCGACTGGGCCTCGTCGTCTGCGTCTCGCCATTGAACATTTAGCCAATGAGAGGGGGTGCTCCTGCTACTTCGTGGATCTTGACCCCCGTTGGGTAAAGCGATTGATTGCAACGCAACAGTTTGACCAGGCCCGCGCCTACATGGACCATGTGGTCGAACAGGCACTCACTATTCTGAAACACCGCAAAGTAAGTGCTCTGTTCACAACGCCAAAATTATTAGAAGCACTGGCGGAGCGGCGGGACCTAGTCCAGGCGGGTATAAAAGGAGTGTTTTGTGGTGGCACTACTATGGATCGTCAATATGCCCGTTTTCTTGAGGAAGAAGTTTGTGAAAATGGCAAAATCGGGTTTGTGCCAACCTATGGCAATACTTTGATGGGGCTGGCGCGCCATCGTCCATTCGGTCCTGAAAATGATTATTCCATTGCGTATTATGCCCCTCAGCCGAGGGCAGTTTTGCGAGTGATTGATTCCACCACTGGACAGCCTGTTGAATATGATGATTGGGGGAGGGTGGAGCTTACTACCCTGACCAAGGAATTTTTTATGCCCAAGTTCCTGGAACGCGATGAAGCGATCCGCAGAAAACCATGGTCTGAAGCACCCTGGGACGGAGTGGCTGAAATCCGTCCTTTTGGAGCGATGGAGAAAAAAATCGTGGAGGGGGTCTATTAATTATTATGAGAACCACACCTCACTTGCCATGTCTTCGCTTGGGACAACCATACCAAAGCTTAAATCATTCAGAAGTAATCGACTACCGGGATGGAACAATTCGGGCAACTCTCAGTCAGGTAAATCCGGGCGTTATTCGAAGGGATCTAAAAAAAATTGGTTCTGCACGGGCGGCCCTGCAAAAATTCACTTCCATTGAACTTTTGGAAATTTGTAAAAAAGCAGGGGATATATTTTTGCACGATGACCTGCCCATCGGGTTAGACGGATTAGTTCAGAGCCCAGAGGAATATGTAGGGACGCTTTCATCCACCAGTGGCCTCCCCCATGTGATGGTTCGTAGGAATATGGAGAAAATCCACCATGCACTCTCCCACATGAGCACCATATTGAACGGTTTGACCCGCGGGTTGGACTTGGAGGTATTGGACCGGGGGTATGGGGAACAGTCCGGGTCACCGGTGTGCTTCCATCCCACCACCAAGGCATTGGGACTGGTCATGCCCAGTAATTCCCCAGCGGTTAATTCCCTCTGGCTACCGGCGATCCCCTTGAAAATTCCCGTAATTATGAAACCCGGCAAGGACGAGCCATGGACGCCATATCGATTGATGCAGGCGTTCATTTTGGCTGGATGTCCCGCCCAGGCGTTCGGGTTTTATCCGACCGATCACGAAGGAGCTGCTGATATTCTCAGGCTTTGTGACCGTGCCTTAATTTTTGGTGATAAAACAACCACTGATCAATATGCCGGGAATCCGGGGGTTCAGGTACATGGACCTGGATTCAGTAAGATTTTAATCGGTGATGATGAAATAGAGAACTGGCCAGATTACATCGATCTGATGGTGTCCTCCATTTCCGAGAATGGAGGAAGGAGTTGCATTAATGCATCCGCCATTATTGTCCCCAAGTATGCCAGGGAAATTGCAGATGCCCTGGGCAAGCGGCTTGGACCGCTCAAGCCCTTACCGGTGGATGATCCCAAAGCAGTCCTTTCTGGGTTTGCCAATCCCAAAATGGCAGAGTGGATAGATTCCGCCATCGAGTGTGACCTTGCGGAGGCGGGTGCCTATGATGCGACTGCACCATATCGCGATGGGCCCAGGTTGGTCCAGACTGAGGATGGTACCTATTTACGTCCCACCATTGTTGCATGTGAATCGATTAACCATCCTCTATCAAACCGTGAATTTCTCTGCCCCTATGCCAGTGTGGTGGAAGTTCCCCAGTCAGAAATGCTCGATATAATCGGTCCAACACTGGTAGTTTCGGCCATTACAAAATCAGATAAATTCAAGAATGAACTCTTGATGGACTCCCGCATTGAACGATTAAATATCGGGCCTATTTCAACTATGAAAATATCCTGGGACCAACCACACGAAGGAAATCTGTTTGAATTTCTCTACAAGCGCCGATCCATCGGTATGGCTGCGTGAGAAAAAATGGATGTTTTAATACATGACAGAATGTTCCATCCAGAGTGCTTCGAATGCCTCCTTTTTTCATCCTACTGATCCAATTCAACAGCAGGTTGTTTTTGGTGCGGGAGTATCGGTCAGGGTTGGGGAATTTGCCAAGCAACTCGGAAGTCATGCATTGGTAATCACGGATGCGGGCGTGCTATCTGCCGGACACCCCCAAAAGATTATTGCATCATTACAATCAGCGGGTCTTAAAACATACTTATTCGATGGTACGATTGAAAACCCCACAGATTCTAGTATTCGCACATGTGCACGGGAGGTGGCACACCTGGGGATCGATCTGATCGTGGGCGTTGGTGGCGGTAGTTCTCTTGACACGGCCAAGGGTACGAACTTCATACTGACCAACGGTGGGTCGATGCAGGACTATTGGGGTGTCGGAAAAGCAGAGCGTCCATTGCTTCCCATGATTGCAATTCCTACAACTGCGGGGACCGGGAGCGAGTGCCAGTCCTATGCCCTGATCTCTCAAGATCAGACCCATCGCAAAATGGCCTGCGGAGATACAACCGCGTTACCTAAAGTTACCTTGCTTGATCCTCAGCTTACTTTGTCTCAACCTTTTTCAGTCTGTGCTGCTACAGGAATGGATGCCCTTGCTCACACCCTTGAATCGGTGGTGTGCAAAAAACGCAACGCTAGGTCGGATAGTCATGCACGAAAGGGATTTTCCTTATTGATGCAAAATCTTACCGCCGTTTGGAACGAGCCGGAAAACCTGGATGCCCGTGGGAGGGTGTTGCTCGGTGCCGCCCATGCCGGTGCGGCGATCGAGAGAAGTATGCTTGGTGCCGCCCATGCCATGGCCAATCCATTAACTTCGCACAAAGGAGTGGTCCATGGTCAGGCAGTCGGGCTGACATTGCCAGCTGTTCTTTCCTACAATCAGAAAGACCCGAAGGTGGGAATGGTCTATGCTCAATTGGCCCGTGAATCTGGGCTTACAGATTCTGGGGCGTCGGACTCACTTGCTTTTGATATACTCCTGAAAAAAGTTTTATACCTGCGCAAAATTTCCAATCTTCCCACCCGTCTTTCTTCGGTTGGGTTTGAGCCTTCCTCAATTAAAGAATTATCAAAAGATGCGGCCGATCAATGGACTGCTGGTTTTAATCCCCGACCAGTCGGAGAGCCTGAATTGTCTCGGATTTATCAATCGATTGATTCCTATGCCGGGTAAGGAATGACTCAAAAGTGTAAAGTATTCTGGATCTGCCCGGTCCTCTTTTTAATATTTCTTTTGAACCTTCATGCAGACTGGCCTAATCATCGTGGCGATCCTTCGCTGTGTGGAATTGCATCTGGAAATTTGGGGGATGAACTGATGCTCGAATGGACCTTTGAAGTGGGCAAGTTTTTAAAGTCTTCCCCAGTTGTTGAAGGTGGAAAAATCTTTTTGGGAGGACCAACGGGTGACTTTCATGCAATTGATGCCAGGACTGGAAAAACCCTCTGGCAGGCGGAGGCGGGCATCGGGGTGGATGCACCTGCTCTGTTGCAATCAGACAGAGTATTTGTTGGGAGTAAGGATGGCTGGTTGATTTGTTTTGAGCAGGCAAGTGGTAAGCGACTTTGGGCGTATGAAACTTTGGGAGAAATAGTGGGGGCGCCTAATCATGCTCTTCACCCCGTCAGTAAAAAATCCCTCATTTTGGTGGGAAGTTATGATAACTTTCTGCACTGTGTGGATGGGGAAACAGGCCATCCCGTATGGAAGTTTGAAACCATGAACTATGTTAATGGGACTCCTGCCATTTGGAACGATCAGTTCGTGGTGTTTGGTGGATGCGATGCACAACTCTATGTGGTTTCTCTAAGCGATGGAAAATTGATCAGGCAGGTGGATTTGGGAGCACCGATTGCATCTTCTGTAGGCGTGTGGGATTCCATAGGATACGTTGGCAATATGGACAGGGCGGTGCAAGCAATTGATCTGGAGAAGGGCGAGATATTGTGGAACTATGAACCAAGAAATTTCCCTTACTTTTCTTCACCTGCAGTCACCCAGAAATGGGTGATTATTGGAGGGCGGGACAAGGGATTGCATGCCATTGATCGAAGAACGGGCAAGCAGCACTGGCGCTACTCCGCTCGTGGGCGAATAGATGGATCCCCGGTCATTGCCGGGGATAGAGTAGTGGTCGGATCGATGGATGGAAAACTCTGCCTGATCGATTTAAATACAGGAAAAAAAATTACCCAGTACGAGATAGGTGCCTCTATCTCAAGTGCCTGTGCCTTAGCGGAGGGATGGATTTTCGTTGGATGTGAGGATGGAAATCTCTATGCCTTTAATACCATGCAAGTGCGACCATGAGTGATTCCACCTTTATTAAGCCAGATCGGGAAACCCGGGAGGATACCAAAGCAGGAAATTACTTCATTGCCAATTATCCGCCTTTTTCATTCTGGAATGAAAAGGATATCCCTTGTGTGGACTCGCTGCTTAACAGTCCATCTCCTGGTCAAGCACCGTTAGGACTGTATTACCATGTGCCGTTCTGCCGTAGGCGATGTCACTTTTGTTACTTTCGTGTCTACACTGATAAGAATTCATCAGATGTGCGACGCTACCTTGATGCTACAATAAAGGAGTTGGAAAAGTATTCAAAGTCCCCCTACCTGGCGGGTCGTAAGCCAAAGTTTATCTATTTTGGAGGAGGCACACCGTCTTATCTTTCTGCTCAGCAATTGACTGAACTGACCAACCGAATGAAAGATATCCTGCCCTGGGATGAGGCGGAAGAAGTGACCTTTGAGTGTGAACCGGGCACCCTGACGGAAAAAAAAGTCCAGGCAATCAGGGACTTTGGAGTCACCCGGCTGAGTTTGGGGATCGAGAATTTTTCTGATCGTATTTTGGAAACCAATGGTCGGGCGCACCGATCGGGCGAAGTGTTCCGTGCTTATCAATGGGCCAGGGATGCGGGGATTGAAAATATAAACATCGATCTGATTGCCGGAATGCTGGAGGAAACAGATGATAACTGGTCAGAGTGTATTGAACGTGTGTTGGAATTGTCTCCCGATTGTGTGACCATTTATCAAATGGAAGTACCCTTCAATACCACAATTTATCAAACGATGAAGGGGGAGGGGAAATTATCTGCTCCGGTGGCGGATTGGCCAACCAAGAGAAGATGGGTCGCGGAAGCTTTTTCCAAGTTGGAGGAAAATGGATATTCGGTCACTAGTACCTGCACCGCGGTAAAGAACCCAGACCAGACAAAGTTTCAATACCGTGATCAACTTTGGGGAGGTGCGGATATGGTGGCTCTTGGGGTTGCATCCTTCGGACACCTCGGCGGTATCCATTATCAAAACATTACTCAGTTTGAAGAATACTGCAAAAGTATGGAGCAGGAAAAACCAATCGTTCGTCGTGCCCTGCTTACTACGGAGGAGGAACGATTCATTCGAGAATTTATTTTGCAGTGGAAGCTAGGCACGGTCCGGCCGAGTTATTTCCTGGAAAAATTTGGAATCGATGCCGGGGCAAGATACCAGGGCATTATTGATGATTGGGAGGAGGAAGGAATTCTTGCAAAACATTCTGACCTTTGGATACTCTCTCGCGATGCTCTTCTGCGGGTAGATTCCCTACTGCATCAATTTTTTCTTCCTTATCATCAGGACGCTCGCTATGTCTAACCCTCTCTTTCCCTTCGTATGGCAGAACCTGAAAAAATATATCCTGGATTGCTTCACCCATTAAGCATGATGCGTCGTGCCCGTGGTCTGCCAGGCCTGGAGTACGAGGTGCTTGAACCAAGTGCTCTCCCCCAGCCTTACCAACAATTGCTCGTACATGAAGGAGATATGACCAGTCGTTTGGAAAGCGCTTACCGTTCATCAATCAAAGTAAGGAGGTTGCATTCTTCCAACGACGGCAAAAATTATTTTCGGGAAGTTATTCTGGAAACCATCGAATCAAACCCACGACCTGTGGAATATGGGGCGATCGAAATTCAATTGAATCAATTGTCGGAGCCAGCCAAGGAAGCAGTGATTGCCGCCCAAATGCCCCTGGGTGCGATTCTCAACCAGGGACGGATTCCCTATGCCTGTTCCTTGCGTGGATTTTTTACGATCATTCCTGATGAAGCACTCAAAGGTGCATTTGCTATCGATATTGACCGGCCTTTATTTGGGCGAAGCAACCGGATCGAGACCCGTACTGGCGAGACCATTGCCCAGATTGTTGAAGTTTTACCACCGGTTTAATACCCAGATCTCAGCTTGAGTTTATTTACCGGGCAGATTGAATAGTTAATAGAAAATAATGATATCCTCTAAAACAGAATACGATGCCATTGTGGTGGGGGCGGGCCCAGCCGGTTCCACCACCGGTGCATTGCTTGCTGAGAAGGGAAGGGATGTCTTGATCGTGGAAAAGGAAAAATTTCCCCGTTACCATGTTGGAGAATCCCTGATGCCTTTTTGTTATTTCCCATTGGAGCGGCTCGGACTTATCGATCAATTGATGGAATCGGCAAACCCAAGAAAATATTGTGTTCAGTTTGTACGGGAGGACGGCTTTCTTTCCCAGCCCTTTTATTTTTTCCAACATTTTGATCATCCATCCTCCACCACCTGGCAGGTATGGAGGGAAGAATTTGACCAGATGATTTTAAATAAGGCCCGGGAAAACGGAGCTTCAGTATTAGAGCAAACCAAGGCCAATCGATTGATCAAGAATGGTGGGCGTGTGACTGGAATCAAGGCGAACTCGCAGGAGTTTGGTGAACTCGTACTTACTGCCCCTGTTGTAATCGATGCTTCAGGGAGAGACTGTTTTGCTGCCCACAAGGAGAACTGGATGGTCCGTGATCCTGAACTCAAAAAAGTCGCCTTGTGGACTTATTACAAAGGTGCCAAGCGTGACCCCGGTCTTGATGAGGGAGCAACTACAGTAGCCTATCTGCCGGGCAAAGGATGGTTTTGGTATATTCCTTTAAGTGAAGATATGGTCAGCGTGGGCATTGTGGCCGAACGGGATTATTTGTTTAATGGATCGACCAAGGACCATGCGAAAATTTTTGAGCGCGAGATAAAGAACAACGCATGGATCGAAGAACATTTATCTGTCGGTGAACAGGTGGGGGAGTATCGAATTACCGGTGAATATTCTTACCGCAACCAGTACTGTTCGATGGATGGCTTGGTGCTGGCGGGGGATGCTCTGGGATTTTTAGATCCAGTGTTTTCTTCGGGTGTATTTCTCGCTCTTAAGAGCGGTGCGATGCTCGCAGATGAAGTGGATGCTGCTTTGTCTGCCGGACCGGTCACCGCACAATCCTTTGATGGCTATGGGAAAAAAATGCAGTCATCCATCGAAACGATGCGAAAGATCGTTTATGCTTTTTATGATCCTGATTTTAGTTTTGGGGACTTGGTCAAGCGGGGCGAGCATCTGCGCGGTGCGTTGACTGATTGCCTGATTGGTAATGTTGATGATCAGGATTTTAAAGAATTATTTGAATCGATGTCCGATCTTGCCCGCCTTCCAAAACCCGTGGAGCACGGGCTTGCCAAGACCCCCGCGTGAGGATTGCTTTCCTTACGCCCGGCACGGGCAATTATCATTGCGGGGTATGTATGCGGGATAACTCACTGGCCCGTCATTTAATCGAT
>MDSZ01124303.1_pt1 | contig 41002 bp, 32 predicted proteins | sample 811201 | NCBI WGS metagenome assembly MDSZ01 (sample SAMN05326647, study PRJNA326480) | marine metagenome | isolation source: seawater | place: Indian Ocean: North | collected 2010 | reverse complement strand
TGCCTGTGCTGACCCTGAGTTTGTTGGTGTGATGCCTGTCCGTCAGGACATTGAGGTACTTCCCGCTGATGAGCCCAAGCAGCTTAAGCTTGGCTGGGTAGTTAACGAGATTGTTGGAGTTGGCATTGTCAACCCACGCGGCGTAGCTACAGGTGTTGTTATCAAGGGTGTCTAATCCTTAGGTGCATGCCAAATATTAAAGCGAGGTGGTTTTCCACCGCGCTTTTTGTTTTAAGGTAATATATGTTTATTAAAAGGAGGGTTTATGAATCCAAATAAACTTCAAGAAAGATTAACTTTTGTTAAAGCATCTGAATTGCCAAATAGAGCTTCTACAAAGACATATTCTAGAAGAGAGATTAGCACTGATCCTATAGATGAGAAAGAAGAATCTTCGCATGAAACATTCTTTGATTTTGAAGAAGAGCTGTCCGACATGAAGTCATCTGCAGAGCAATATAGCGACTTTGTTAACTCTGATCCATACATAGTTTTAGAGGAAAAAGAGTCAGACGTAATAGAGAATCACACAGAAACATCTTCTATTATTATGGAAGATATTGGTGAAGATGCAGAGGTAAGTTACATTACAATGGAAGATGTAGATAGCGCTGTTGTAAAAAGCTTTGAATTTATAAGGTGTGAGCAAATAAAGGCTGACGGGATACGTTGCAAAAGGCAGGCAAAAAAGGGACAAACGATGTGCGCTGCTCACAGAAAGATGGCTGACAGGATTAATAAATAATATTAATTCTTATTAATAATAAGAAGTTAAAGTAGAGATAATTGTGTTAAGTACTAAAACCAAAATGGAAAACAAATAAATGAATGAATTTAAAACATCAGATCTTGGACTAGCAGCCTTTATGTTTATGAGGGGATTGAAGCTTATTAGTGCAAAAAAACTTTCAAATGGTAGATTTGAATTTATACTTAACGATGAAGAGGGCAAGTCGCAAGAGTTGTCAATAGAATATGTAAGTAGCGAATTTTGTCAATTTGACAACCAAGTAAGAACACTAAAAAAGATTCTTTACTCCGGCGGATGATTAGTCTGTAAAATACTCCCAAACACAGGTTACGTTTACGTTTCCATGGTTGCCAGTTGGGTCAATGCTTATTCCGACGATATCTCCTTGGGCGAAGTGATCATTGTTTGAAAAATTAAATGTGCTAGTTGTATTTTGAGCAACAGTTATAGTAACTGTTTCTTCTGCGTTTGCAGATATGGTCGCATTTTGATTTACATTTATATGTATACTAACTGCAGTTGATCCCATGGAATTGTGCGAACTTCTTAGTAAAACCTTTTTCAATCTGCCATTAAATGGAGCTATATATTGATCTAAATAATGTGGAGATGTCTTTTCGGAAGTTTGATACCATGGAATGTATGCAAGAGAGCTTCCTGAGTTGTAGTACCCGTGCTCTGTTAGGTGTGTTATCTGAGACGACAGATTTTGAACTTGAACCTTTTTTAAATTTCCAGAATCATTTGTGTTGCTAATCAAAACAAAATCGTTGCCGTTTGCGCTTCCAAGTTCTGGCTGGCCGGTTATTGAGCCGCTTGCAATTTCGCTTGCTCCAATTGCATCCTGCGCAATATCTGCAGATGTCAGCGTCTCGTCTCTAATTTGGGTTCCTTTTATTCCAGACATTTATTTATCCTTATTTTCTTAAAATATTTTTATCTTTTTAATACCAGAGCTACATTCGTCATGAATTGCCATTTGAGGGATTGAGCTTGGGCTGTAGTACAGGTAGGGGTTGTCTCTTAGAATAAACTGATGATAATAATTGTAATTACTTTGTGAAAACCATTGTTGCCAATCAAGATTTAACCTTTCTTTTGAGTGTCCAACCATTTCTTTTACATACGAAATATTCTTAGGCATTTTTAATGAAAACGCCTTAGACACTTTGAGAAGAAGGTTTGGAACATTTTTTATTGCATCCTCATACCTTACGAAAAGCACCTTGTCATGACCGGCATTACTGTAAGCTTTATGCCAGCTTCGAACATGCATCTCCCAGTGTTGAGCTATATTTTTTTCTGTTTCTTTTTGCACCGAAGGGCAAAATTCCCAGTCAAGCTTTGATTCTAAAAAATAAGATAGCCAGTCATTTTTTAATTGGCCTGGACTTAAAAAGTCTTTATTCTTCCAAATAGAATACGCCACAGCCCTTCCATCTCTATATATATAAATTGAAGGCCCATTGTGTTTTGTGTCCGGCCCTCCAAAGCCGCCTAAAAGCTTTGCCCACTCAACGGGCTTATCTGACTCTCTTGGACGGGAATGATGCCCCCAGGTTACACTCTCTGAGGTGTTATCATTGATATAAAAATTTCTTTTTAATAGTGCCGCCAAATAATTGGCGCCAGACCTTGGATGGGAGTATACCTTTAACATAAAGCCTCTTCTCTAAAGTCTTGAAAATATTAATAGCTTATAATTGTATGTTTTATGTTTTTACACAAAAAAAATATTCTAAGTTTTGTATTAAAAAAAATACTCACTGAAGATCAAGTGTAATATTTTCTTTTTCTTCAAATCCTATTAATAGAATTGAAAAAAGCACAAGAGGTCTATAGTATTAAGCGCAGTTGGCAGTATTGGTTTTAAGTCTAAATCATTATTGATTAAATAGATAGGTAATATTTACAAATGCAAAATACTATATTTTTAAAAGCTAGGTATCTAAACGCACAGTTAAGAGATTGTGAAGATGCTTTTTTAAAATATTATAAAGAATTTTTTAAAGAGGTTGCTTTAATAGTTGGTACAGATGATGAACGTGAAAACAAGACATTTGAAGAAGGGTTGTCTAAGTTGGTTGACACACATAAAAAGCCCTGTTCTCAAGATGCTATTGAGACAGAGTCTTTGAGCAATAATTTTTTAAATAAAAAATTTAAAAGATTATATAAAAAGATTGTTCAGATTTGTCATCCAGATAAGCATCCAAATCACCTCTCAGAGGATGATAAAGACAACTTGGTAAAAATATATAATGACTGCACTAGTGCTGTTAAAAATAAAGATTTATATTTTTTTCTAGAATGTGCATCAAAGCTATATATCAACATACCAAAGCTTACCGAAAAAGAGGAGGAGGTCTTGCGCAAAAATTGTTTAAAAATAGAAGAGGAAATAAAAAATATAAAAAATACTTATCCATGGATATGGGGAAAGGAAAGCAGTGAAGAACAAAGGAGAATGATCTTAAGTTCATTTATTCAGAAGAGTTTTTAAATTTATTTTTTTAAAAAAACATATAATATTATTTTTAAAGTTAACATCATAAGGAGTTGTTATGGAAAAGGACATCGTAATAAAAGTATTAGTTAAATTTGACTCAGGATTTCAAACTTCGGTTTATTGCACTGGGATTAAAAAAGATCCAGTTTTGGATTCTAACATAGTGTTAGAAGGCTGTAGAGATTTTGAGCTATTAGATCAGGATGAAGGCAACAATCTTGCGGTAGAGGTTGCATCACTACCGGCCAGCAACATCCTCCAGTACTTTGTTGGAGATCTTCAGAACCTAGAAGAAGAAGAAGAAGAAGAAGAAGAAGAAGAAGAAGAAGAGGAAGAGGAAGAAGAAGAGGAAGAGGAAGAAGAGCTCGAAGAAGAAGAGGAAGAAGAGGAAGAGGAAGAAGAAGAGACTCCAGACCTCTTAGAAGATGATGCTCAATCTGGCTTTGAAAATGAATCTGAGTTTTTGAATTCAAATACGAAGGAGCTAATAGAAGATGTTGCCTTTGAGCATGCTAATAAAGAAGAACCGAAAAATATAGGGAAATTATTATGATAAAAGTTTATAATAATGGAAAATATTTCTTTTTCACATTAAACAACAAAGATATTACACTTCCACTTCCCGGAGACCTCATAGTGTTAAAGGAGGGAGAGGCGTTTATTATTCTTGATAATTCTTTTTATGAAAGAGATGGTGTTCCAATCTTAGAGATAACCTTGTATGATGGCAGCCGACAAATTATAACGAAAGGAGGATCTGCAAAATTAGGGGTTGGTATTAGAAATATTAACTTTTTAACATCTGACCCCGACGACTGTAAGATATATCGTGGCACAGACAAGATTTATCCCATAGGCCCCATATATAAAGTGCGGAATAAAATTACAAAGCTTTATTACTGGGGAATAGAGCTGTTTAAAAATCTAAAGGCAAAGATAGGCCTTTAAAAAATTAGTGAAGTTTGTATTGTTTATGTTTTTATTTAAAACAATAATGTTTTAAAGTTTTAAACACATTTTATATTATAGGAGAAAATAAAATGGCTATAAACGTAAAACAAATTACTCTCTCTGGGGTAAACTCGTCATCTATCGAAGCATCCGGTGATACCCTTGTTGTTAAGGCGCTTGGTGTTACCAATGCTATGCTTGCTGGTTCTATTGCAAACGCTAAGCTTTCTAACAGCACTATCTCTAGTAAGGAACTTGGAACAAACCTTGATGCTCTTACTGGAAATGCAAATGCTGGTATTTCAATGAGTTCATACAACGGAAGCGCTGCTGTTTCTGATCTTGCAGTTATACTTGATGCTGATGGTGGTCTTGAATTCAACGGTAACAGTGGTATTCGTCTTGAGGCAGCTGTTGCTGGTGCTGGTCTTGCTCACAATACTGGTGTACTTTCTGTAGGTGTTGATGGTTCATCCATTGAGATTGACTCTGATTCACTTCGTGTGAAGGCGCTTGGTGTTACCAATGCTATGCTTGCTGGTTCTATTGCAAACGCTAAGCTTGTTAACGATAGCGTCACTATCGGCTCAACTGAAACTGACCTTGGCGCAACTTCAACCGCCCTTGCTGGTCTGACCGGACTTGACTTCACTGCTGCTAATGCATCAATTGCTGCTAGCATGGGAGCCAACACGCTGACCCTTGGTGGAGCGCAATCAACCATCTCTGTCGCTGGAAACTTCCAAGTTGCCGGAGCTACTACAACCGTTAATACTGCAACAATGCAAGTAGAAGACAAGAACATTGAGTTGGCGCTTGGAGCTGCAAACGATGCTGCTGCTGATGGCGGTGGTATTACCATTAAGTCTGGAGATGGTGACAAGCTGTTTAGGTGGCTAGATACTGGAGACAGATTTAGTACCAACACGAACATTGATGTTGATTCTGGAAAGGTGTATAAGATCAACAATACAGAGGTGCTCTCTGCTTCTGGAGCCGTAAAGGTCCAATCCGGTGTCGCTGGTAATGGTCTTTCTCACTCCGGTGGCTCACTTGCTGTAGCTGTTGATGGCTCATCCCTTGAGATCGCTAATGATCAACTTAACGTGAAGGCGCTTGGTGTTACCAATGCTATGCTTGCTGGTTCTATTGCAAACGCTAAGCTTGCTAACAGCACCATTTCAGGAATAGCTCTTGGTCAAAACCTGCCCGCTCTTACTGCAGAAGCTAATCATGGTATAGCACTTTCTGGAAGCTATGATGGCCAACAAGCTCGTACTATATCAATGGATTGGAAGTGGGAAGTCATTAACATAGTTGATGTAGATTCTAATAATGCAGCCTCTAATGTTACTGAAGACTCTCAGGCTAACACCCTTAAGATATCTGGATCTCAAGTAGCTCAGATGCAAGGCAAGACCTTTGTACCTGCAGCTCATCCTATGCACTATGCTGCTAGAGTATACAGAAACGGTGTAAAGATGGGACTTGAGCCGAAGCACACTACTATGGACGGTGCTTTCCAGCTTAAGATTGAAGACGATGGAAATGGAAACATGGATGTCTACATTGTACATGATAAGCAAGCTAATGCAAAAACTGTAGAATTCCTTAATGACAACGTTGAACTTTGGATTCCTGTCTTAAACTAATATCTATAATTTAATTATAGATTGAATTATTCGAATGGACCCGGGGGGCTTGCTCCCCCGGGTCCTAATTCAAGTCTTATACTAATTAAAACCTTTATTTCGAGGATACAATGGGAAGCACCAGCTATACAAGGCCGGCAGTAGAAACGGTTGTTGATGGAAAAACTATAACAAAAAGGACATCTTTGAAAAAAGATATATCTGGAAATTTAGTTACATTCGAAGAGTTTGTTGAAGATGAGAATAGCACCGTTACTAATCGAGTAGTTAGCTCTACTGTTTTTGCTACAACAGTGCAAACAATAACAGTTACCGGATCAGACCTCGTTGTTGAGGATCTTTCTGCCCAGCTAGTTGATGAATCTGCAGGACCGTATAGCCTCACTACGGCTGCAAAAGAAAATACTTTATCTATATATTTAAATGGCGTTATGATCAATGAAGAAATAACACTAAGCGGGAATAGCGCTTTTTTGATAAGCGATAGCTATAAAAGAGTAGTTGAGGCGAGTGGCTCTTTGTTTGCTATTTACAGTAAGGATACATAATATGGCATTGGGAAGTTACGGACTTGGAGCAGTAGTAAGGATACCCTTGCAGGTAACATCTGGTGGTATAGCAGAAACATCCAGTATATCTCCAAAGATTAAATCTATAATAAGACCAAATGGAACAGAGGAGTCTGACTTTCCCAAGGACATGGTTGCTTTAAATACATCTTATGGAACTTATTATTACGACTATACTCCGCCAACAGATGGGGATTATGTAGTAATAATAACCTATACCGTAGGATCTCAGGAGTATACAACTCTTGAGTATTTTACAGTTTCTGTTACAAGTACAACGGTAGGCATACCAAGAGCGGAGGCATTATAATGGCAACTAGCACTAGAAGCAATGCATATAGAGGGTCGAAGGTTGAGTTAAAAGTTCAATATTATGGTCCAGATGGGTATGCGAAAGATGCAAATTCAATTCCAAAAATTCAAATAAAAGATGCAAATGGCACACTCATATTAGCATCTACAAATACTGGAGTTCTAAAGGTAAGCGAGGGGCTCTATAAGTATGTATTGGATGTGGGAACCACAGTTGAAAAAGGCTTGTGGACAGATACCTGGACGGCAACGGTCAGTGGAGTCAACCTTTCTGATTCGTTTAACTTTCTTGTCACAGATCAGTCTTCTGCTGCGGCTCTAGGGACAACTACTATAAAGCTGGCAGATGATGTTGACTTTGACTTTTCGCAAGAAGAGCTAACCGGCATAAATACTCTTTTGAAATATCTTAAGGCAAGGCTAAGGTCTGATGGAAAAAAGCCAAAAAGAGATTCATACGGAGCCTTTGTTACAGATGGATACGGAGAGCTTGTTCTCGAAGACTGCAATGTGTTTACAGATGAAATTTTAGCAACATTCTTATGCATATCTCTTTCTGAGTTTAATATGACTCCGTTTTTTACATCTTATACTTTTTCAGATCAAATAATATACAAAACCTTTGCACACATTATAGTCGAAGGCGCATTAATAGTCGCCTTGGCTTCTCAGTCTTTAATAGAGAAAGGCAGAGAATTTACCATAAGTGATGGAGGAATAAGTTATCAGCCAGCTACTTTGGCAGATCACTTAAGCACTCAATATAATAATTTAATGAGTTCACACTTAGAAAAGCTTAAGTTTGTAAAGAACAGCATACGTCCTGCTCCAACATCATTTGGAACCTTTACAAACCTAAGCTCTGGAGCGCCAGCATTTGTTCGCTTGCGCCATCTTCGCAGCAGGAAGATTATATAGTAAAATGATCAGGTTTATACTTCTGCTCTTTGTCACACTTGCGACAGGAAGTGTATGGGCAGATAGTTATGTGGGTGTAGAGCCAGTTTCGTTTGGCTCTAGGTCATATTCTCAATTAGATAAATATTGGTTAGAAAGCCCAAATATAATAGTGTGCGATGAGATTAGAATAACTAGATCGAGGGTTCATTCTGCCGTTAGATATTGGGAAAGGCTGGGGTATAGCTTTGGCGATATTGAATATAATAGCGATGATGAGGCATGTAGGGGCGGAAATGCCAGTGGAAACATTGTAATAACAATTCCGGATCAAAGCTTTGATTTTACAAACTTAGCTATGACAAGATGTTATTTTAATAGTCATACCAAGGAGATTCTATATTCTGTCATTCAAATGCCAGATGCAAACACTAGGAAGGAGCGAGTATTAGAGCATGAAATAGGGCATGCCTTAGGCTGGGGCCATTCTCCAAGGAGGCAGTATATGATGAATCATAATTGGGAGCTCGGAGGGTACGACTCTACTGGGTTAAAGCACTCCAGATACCTAGAGCTTATAGGGAATATTATAAGTAACTAGATATAGTATTAACTACTAATTTAACAAGATATGTTGGTATTATATCAAAGAGGAACTAATGATTTACAATAATGTTGAAGCAAGAATAGAAATGCTGTCTGTCCTTCTTAGTAATAGTGGGCTTAAAAAAGAGGCAGATCAAACCAGGTCACTAATCGGCAGGGGTCCGACTTATCACAGCATGTTATCTGCAGAGAGAGCTATATTAAAGAGGGCTAATGGCATGGAAGAAGTTCAGATGCCCGAAGACTATATATACACCGAAGAAGATTTTCAAAAGTGGCATGCAGTAATTGAATATATGAGGCTTCCTTGGAATGATTTATTTGGAGATACTGCCGCAGAATTAAACTCAGAAATAGACAGACTTGACTCTGAGGCAAGATCGGCAGGTGCAAACCCAGAGGACGCAACTGCAGAGGGCAGGGCTGATGCCTTAAGGCAGGCTAATGCATCACTTTCTTTTAAAAATAATATAATTAAAAAGTTTGGAAAAAAAGAATTAGACATCATAAGCTTAGCTTCAAATGATGTTTTTGGATACGTTAGAAATTCAAACCTAACACCTGATGCCCAAGAGTTTGTTCCAATGATAGCAAGAACAGCAAGTGAGCTATATGAAAAAGGTATCCTTACAGAGGAGGATTTTATAATTGCTGCCTCAAATAAAAAATTTGCAGATGAATTAACAAGAGATATAGTAAAGTATGCATGGTATAACCCCTTAGATTTATTAGAAGACGCAGGAGACGCGATTGCTGATACTGCCAGAAGCGCAGGAAGGGCTGCTCGAAGGGCCGGCTCTGCAGTTATAGATACAGCCGCAGATGTAGGACGAGCTGCCTATGATACAGCCGCAGATGTAGGGCGAGCTGCTCAAAGGGCGGGTAGAGCAACTGTAGATGCAGTTACCGATGCAGGAAGGGCGGTTCAAAGGGCCGGCTCTGCAGTTGTAGACACGGTGGCAGACGCAGGAAGGGCAGCCGGATCTGCTGTATCCAGAGCATATGAGGGCTTAGGCAGAGTTGGTTCTGCGGCATTAGATGCGGTTGGAAGTGCAGGAAGATATGTTTGGAATGGAGTAAAGAGAATTGGAGTAAGGGCTCTCAAGGCTCTGCCTATAGTAGGTCTCTTGTTTTCTGCATATTTTTTCTGGAAGCATGCGAATGGACAAAAAGATGCGGCTGATGCCCTCATGAATACGCTTCCATTGGAGAAGTATGACATAACATTCGATGAGATAAAAGACGCTTCAAATATTTCCGAATACTATCAAAAGCTACAAAGAAAAGCTGAAGAGCACGGAGAGAATCCAGATGATGTGCTAGAGATTGCAAAAATATTCAAGCATTCTAAGGCATATCAGTTAAATGTGTTACTTACCTGGTCCAATCTTATAATGTTAATCTTGGATGTAGTTACAGTTACGCTAATGGCAATTGCTGCTATTTTATGCGCAACAGGCGTTGGGTGCGCTGCCGGCGCTCCAGTTGGAGCCCTTGGCGCATCATTGGCGTTTATGACTGGGTCAACAATGTTTTGGACTCAAATAGGCCTTGTCGTGGGCGAGCTTGGAGCAGAGGCTGCCGCTGAAGCTGCATATTATAATAATATAGAAGAATATATAAACTCAATAGCCCAACACCATATAGATGCAGCTACAGCTCAAGCTGAAGCTGGAATTGTTGCTGGAGTAAGTGACGGTTCAGATGATCAGATCAGCGCAGAAGAGGCGGAGTTATCATTGGTCAGAAATTTAAGGCAAAGTACGAGAGGGGGCGGCAGCGGATCTGCTCAGGATATTGATATATCCAATATATTCCCATCTTCTACTCCCGGATCCCAATCGTCCCCCACTCCTGCTTCATCTATGGCAGACTTAGCAAGCATGTTCTCATCATCACCGACGCCTTCAGTCGCAGCGCCTTCAGCCTCTGTTGGACCAGTAAGCCTCAGCCAGCTTGAGCAGTTGTTGTAGTCGTGGTAATATTTTTGCAGGAGGCATCATGAAAAAGCCAGACGATTGCAAGATGGAATATTGCGGATATAAAGAGCCAAAAACTTTTGAAGAAATAAACTTTGAGCTTTTAGGGTTAAAAAATTTAATAAAAAAAGCAGAAGAAAGAATAACAATGCTTGAACAAAGTTCTTTTTTGGCAAAAATAGCTATAGAAGGAAATAGTCAGACATTAGATCAGTATTTTAATATAGAGAAAGATAAATAATGTTTATTATAAAAGCAAAGGAAAAAAGAAGTCTTCCTATACTTGATAATATGAAGATGCTATCTGAGATAAGAGGCGATCTAATGAATAATTCTATTGCTAAGGAAATATGCACAGACAATGGTCTTGACAAATGGTTCTTGGAGGCTGTTCCAATTTCTTTTTCAAGCCTAGATGTTTCTGCAAAAACAGAAGATGGAAATATAATTTTAAATGAAGATTTAAAAGATTTTTCACATAATATAAGAATGAGATATGTGCTTCACGAGCTTGTTCATGCAATTCAGCATTCTCTGGATAAAAATAAAAAATCAGATAATGACAGGGAATACTTAGATAGGCACGATGAGCTTGAGGCGTTTCAGTATCAGCTAAAGTTTGATGATGAAAATTTAAGCCAAAAAGAATTAAAGAAGTACTTGGACAACCTGCTAGATCATCATGATGTTCCAGATGAAAAAAAAGAAGATAAGATAACTGAATTGTTAACAATGGTTGTTGAAGATTAGCTCTACTAATAGATCCCCGTCAGTTAGGAGTTTTGATGTTTAAGATTTCTGACCAATCGCCCTCAGAAGGTGAGAAAAATGTAAGCCTTGACTCTTTAATAGAGTTTGCAATAAAAGACGACGGAACTCAGATAGAGACTTCGTCTTTGATTGTAGAGATAAACGGAATAAGGGCTATAGATGGATCTTCTTTTGTAAATGGCTTTGCAGGAAGTAGCTCTGCAATAACGTCAACCTCTTCTGGATTAAGCATTGCCATAGACCCTGAGACAGACCTTAAGGTTGGAAAGGTTTATTTGGTAAAGATTCAAGTTCAAAATAAAAAACAAAAGTTTTATAATTTTGACTATGCTTTTAAAACAACTCCAAAAGAACCTGTTTTGATTTCGGCCTCCCCTGCAGATGGCGATACACTAACTTCATCTCAAATACTTTTTTTAGAGTTCAAAGACAATGTAGATGATGTAAATGTAAGCACAATAGATGTCTATCTCAATGGACTATTGATTGTTTCAAGCGGAGTGTTTCAAGCAGGCTTTGATTCAAGTTTATCCGAAATAAAGAAGACGACTAATGGTGCAATAGTTAGAATAGACCCATCCGATCAGCTTCAAAATGGAAGTTATAATTTAATTTATTATATAGATGATACATCAGGAAATACGCTGAGGGGGGATCTGAGCTTTCAAATTAATCTTCCAGAGATAGCTCTTCCGGATAATTTTCCACAAGTTAGTTTTGTAGGCTTTGCGTCTGGCGTAAGAAAAGTAACAAATATCGGAAGAGGAGATGCTCTTAATATAGAGTGGTACAAGCCTCTATCAAGAATATATAAAGCGGATGTTTTTGCGCTGATATACCAAAACGAATCTAGGCTTGAGATATTTGATACAGATCCAAAATACATAGCTCCTGCATCCACAGTATTTACTGCAATAGATGGATTAACGCCCGGACTAACTCTAGCGTTTGCAGTAAGAGGAATGGAAGCTCACAAAGGCGCTTTAGACCTGTCTGGAATGACAGAGGTTGGAGATGTTTATAAGATTCCAGATCCAGCCACTATATCAAGTACAGTTGGGCCTTCTTCGACCTCAATAGTTGTTGAGTCAACATCTGGATACCCAAGCTCTGGCGTTTTAATTCTCAACGGAATAGAGGTTGTTAAATATGTTTCGAAAACTTCGACAACGTTTAATATTTCTACAACAAGCAATCGGGGTCTGAATGATACAACCGCGAGCACCTTCGTGTCTGGAGATTCTTTAAAGATGTTTTTAGAGTGTCAAGATAAGAATACCGTCATTGTTGTTGCCACACCAACGTATGTTGATGGTTATGCGAGCGGAAGAGAAATCTCAGGAACAGGACTTGTTGTTAATAACTATACAGATAGTGACAAGAAGTTTTTTCAGGGATATGACTTTTGCGGGTATCATACACCCCTCCCTCAAGAGGTTCTTCAGGGAAAGAACGATTGTGGCAGCTATATAGGCGGAGAGTTTAATCATTACCGGGGCATGAACCTGTTCGACAGAATGATAAGCAGAGAAGAAGTGCTGCTAGATCAAGTTGGTGAGCCAGTTATATTGTTAAAGAGGATTTGGGATGGAGCTACATGCAGCTGCTCGGACTCAAGAAGAATGCATCCCAAGGTTAAGTCCTGTAAAAAATGCTATGGAACAGGATATGCCGGAGGATATGAGCAGTTTCTTAATGTTAGAAGGGCAGATTCTAGACTCATGATGATGTTTGGAGATACAACAGAAGACTTAAAGCTTGATTCAAAAAGTCACTTAGAACAAGTTTACGAGCCCCAATGCTGGACACTTCCTTCGCCCGCTATAAAAGATAGGGACCTTATTGTGAGATATGACTTTAATGATGATGTAGAGTTTATATATGAAGTTTTAGATGTAACGAGAGATAAGTTATTTTACAGGCATTATACCAGACAAAAGCTTAAGCTTAAAAGGCTTGATAAAACTGATATTGTGTATACAATTAAATATTCATTTGATAAATAGGAGAGAAAATGTATTGGATTAAAAATACCTCAGGAAAGCCTGACGCTATGTTAACATTTGCCTTTTTGGCATTTTCAGTTGTTACGCTAAATATTCTTTTGGCAACATTTGGTCGCGTAACATATAATGAGTTTGATATTACTTTCGCATCAATGGATGCTGCGGCTATGACGGCCTACCTTGCGGCAACATTTACGGCGTATGTAACAAGAAGATGGACTGATAAGAAGTATGAATCAGGCTCAGAAGGCGAAGCTTCAGAGGAGTAGACTATATGGAAGAAGAAAAAGAGACCTTCTGGTCGAGCGTTAAAAAGTTTTTTTCAGACCTTACAATGAAGGTAAAGGTTGTAATAGGGGCGGTGTTGAGCGTCTTAGGACTTGTGTCCGTGTTTCTTTTTGCAAAAAATATGAATCAAAGAAAAATATTAGAGTTAGAGCTTAAAAAGGTTAGGAAGAAAATAGAGATAGAAAAAACCCAGGAAGAAATCGATAAGAATTCAGAAATTATTGCGTCTTTAGAGGATAAAGAGGCGATGATTCTTGAGCAGCTAAAAGAATTGGAAGATACCTCACCAAGAGAGGAGGTTTCAAAGGAAGAACTCGATGAGTTCTTTGACGAAAGAGGTTTTTAATGATAGATAAAATTTTAAAACTTGCAGGATTTGCAAGAAAAGAAAATACAGATATATACGACAGACTTATAGCTCTTGCGGAAGATATAGAGGGAAAGATGCCATCTCAAAAGGAGTATCTCCTTATTGACATCAAAGAAATGGAGTCTTTAATTGATTCAGAGAAAGTTGAGGAGTATAAAGGTATTGGGAAGGTAGAGTTAGATTTATGATAAGTGTATTTAAAGCAATTTTTTCAGCAATAATTATAACAACGTTAGTTTTAGCCCCAGGCATCTCACACGCAGGAGATGTAATGCCCGAAGGGACTGTTCTTACCGAAGAGTCTTATGTGTTTACAATAGATGAAGCAACAAGGTTGCTGCAGAGAGTTGAAGAGCTTGAGGCAAAAGAAGAGAAGTTAAATCTATATTTGGAATTAGACTTAGTTAGAACACAGCAATTAGATCTGTATAGAAGCAGCCTTGATCTCTCTAGGCAACAAATAAATTATTATGTTGACCTACAGTCAATAGATCAGGGGCTTATAGATAGATACAATAGAAGAGCTAGGTTTCAAACCTTAGAAAACGTAGGATTTTTAACGCTCGGAATAGCACTTACCTTTGGAGCTTTTTTGGCCACAGACTCCATTAATGATCATATGAGAACTAACAGTGCATTTTAAATACTAATTATATATATTCATATGAATATAGCTATATAAGGAAGTTAAATGCCAAAGTCAAAGTACCCAAAGAACTTAGACACATCTGTCGAGTTACCAGCCGTAAGAGATAATATAGTAGAGGTTGGTTCTGATGTTATAAACAGTTTAAGGTCTGCAATATTTCAAATAGAAAAAACTCTAGGTGTAAACCCTCAGGGTGCAGTTGGAAATACTGTTGCAGATAGGCTGAATAAGCTAAGTGATGGAAATGGAAATATATTAAAAGACTCTCTTAGTAGGGCCGGTATGCTAAGCGGCCCTATAGTTAATGCTGATGTTTCTAAAACTGCAGCTATAGACGAAAGAAAGCTTAGGCTGAACTATCCAACCCAGCTGTTGCAAGAGCAAATATCACAGGTTGTTAACAAAATAAACTCTGTTTTAGATACGATAAACGAATTAAGCGTTTTATACAAAGCTCACGTTCACCCAGATGCTATAAATCGACATTCTGCAACCTCAATATCACTATCTGACATAGGCGCTACAGCTTCATCGCTTGGAATAATCTCGCTTTCTGGAACAACTGTTCAAAATGCTTTTGACGACCTGTTTACCTCTCATATAAATTATAATGGGGCAAACATTAGTACTTCAAATAGGTCTCATGAAGCTGATCAGATATTTTTCGATAATACAGATGTTGCAACATATGTTAGCTCTAATGATACGCAGGGCGCCATAGAGGATGTATTAAACGCATCCCTTGGGCAGCTTACAGATCATCAAGATAAGTTTCATGACAACGGGATGCTGAAAACAACTCAAGTTAGCGTCCCCCTTGATAACGCTCATGGTGAAACGCTGCTATCAGAGGAGCCTGTAAATTATACTAGGCGAAATCCGAATACAGAGTCAATCACTACAACTGTCAACTTCACAAACACTCCAACTAATCCTTCGGCAGGAATAAACAAGTGTGACATAATAGAGATAACAACCCTTGGAACAACTACGGCATACCAGATTTCAAAAGTTAATATAACAGACCCCAAGATAACATCTGTCGAGATATTTGGAAGACTAACATCTAATTCCGACTCAACATCTGTTGCTAGCGTATATAGAAACTTGAATCAAAAGTCAAATTATGCCGGACTATTAGCTTCTGTGCGAGAAGAGGCCGGAGATACAGATGCCAGTACTATTCAGATTGCAAATCCAGAAGGTGCAACAATTATATCTGAAGGGCTACTCCCTAGTGAGATCAGTCTTACTAATCGATATCTAAATATATCCGTTGACGGAGGCTCTGACGTTACAGTAGACGTGTATCATTCGGCATCTAACCAAACAATTGGAACCATCATAAAAAATATGAATGAAACATTTGCAGAAAATGGCATGAGTGTTTTGGCATATAGGGTTGATTATGAAGAGTCAGATAAATCAGAGATAGCCATTGTTCACGATCTCGTTAGCGAGTCTGAAGCCTCTCATACTCTAAAGATATCTGGATCTACAGACTTATTGGATGCTCTGGGCATGAAAAAGTATGCCGACGTAACGGTTGGTTCAAATATTGGAAATAACTACTACATAGCAGGGGTTGGATACCAGGGCTTTGCGACAAAGATGGACGAAACAGGGACTCTTAATATGCAATCTGGAGTAAATTCTATTGTATCAACTGGATATAACTTTGATGACAATGGAGTGGCGGTTGGAGATCTTGTCGTTATAACCGGAACAGATGATGATAATGGTACATACAGAATAACAAATGTGACTCCAGAAAAGATAACAGTAGATGCCAATCAATTAGCCACTGGAAAGTGGGCAGGAATATCTAAGGTTTCTACTAGATATAGAATATTCAAAAATACAGCCCCACTTGCAGGATTGGCTTTTGACAAGCTTGGGACAGCGTCAAAGGCTGCTGTTATGGATGTGTTTATCGATAAAGATCGAAGCATTTTGTTTGATACGGCACTAGAATATCCTGCAGAAGGGGTTTCTTATGGCTCTTTCTCGGCACATAACTTGACTACAATAGTAGATTTCGAGGGAGACATATACGACAAAGAGATGACTCTGTCTGTAACAAATGTTAGCATTGACTCTGGAACATATTTGCCTCAACTTGTTTTAGATTCTGGCCCTAAGGTTATTTTAGAAAGTATTTCAGATGAGTATATAAAGATATATTCTGGAGAATATGATGTTAGTTTGACCATTTACATTGAAGATTCTGAAGCTATAGCCGCCAGATTAGCGCTTGGAGATTATTCTCTGTCGATATATGGAGGAGGCAGGCTTAATGAGGGCCAAAATTACTTAGTAGCAAGAGCTTCTTATGATGCGTCCAGAAACAGGGTTGTTGGAGAAAGCCCAGATGTTCCAAGGATTTTTTCGAAAGCAAGAAGAGGCACGATTGGATATAAAGACCTTGGAACAGATGTGGTATACAAGTCTATTCAAAGGCCTATAGAGGAGCTTCGTTCAAATGGAGTTATAAATGGACTGGAATTAAGCCCAAGCTCTCCAGCAGTTAACGCCGATGGATATTATTCAATAGATATTAGCGCCGGAACGTGTTATGTGCTCGGCAAGAGGTTTGATTTTGATGCGCAAACAATATTGACAGACATAATCTCTACCGGATCATCTTCTGTTGATATGTTTTATGTTGCTATGGATAGATGGGGAAATATTGTTTTTAGGCCAGCAATAACAGGGGCTGGTGGAGCAACTTGTTGTTCTCCATTTAGCGTAGATAATTATTGCATAGTAGGCGTAATTGAAAAAAATTCATCAACAGTTAAGTCTATAGATTTAAGGCTGTTTATCAGTCAGTTAGATCATAAGGTTTTAAATTCAATATCTGTAAGTCCAACTCCTGGCCTTGGGCATTTTACTAGTGTCAATAAGGCTGTTAAATATGCAAAAAGATTTTCTAAAGTATTTCCAAAAGCAGGAACTCCAACTGTACACCTAAAGTCTGGTACTCATAGAATAAATGTCGAGCTTCCGTTTGCATCCGGAACAATTAATCATGAAGAAACCTTCAAAGCCCATGATGAACAAGGCATTTGGCTCAACTTTCCGGTTAATATAACCGGAGAAGGGCACTCAACTGTACTGGACATAACAAGGTCGTATACTGATGCGCCAATAACTTCTGATGATAGAGCGACGGCAACCGGAGGTTTTCCAACTCATAAGTCATCCCTTTATATTGCCGGATCTGGTCTGTCAACATCAATAGCTCCAAAAGGAAATATAGATCTTTTAACTGATGGATTTATAACTTTAAAAGACTTCAGAATGAGAATGTGCCAGGTTAATATTCTTAATCCTGGAACGAAAAATTTAGATGGGCATAAGCTTAATTTTGGAATAAATATAGATAATATAATATTTGACGAAACAGAGAATCCAGACTGGGTGCATTATAGGCGGGGCATTAGAATTAACGATATCGACAGTTATGCTGGTTCGGTTGGAAATATAAATATAACAAATTGCCAGTTTTTAAACTCTTGTATTCAAATAAGCTTTTCATCAGCCGAATGTAGAAATATGAACATTCTAAACAATGTTTCTCGCGGGACTGCGCTTACTACTTCGGGCGGAGAGGGTCATTATTTATTTTATCAATCTGCTGCCAATGGTAGCATTTATGATTTTGATGACGCGCCAATTGAAAACAATATAAATATTATTGGAAATACATGTGCAGATCACGACTTAGATACCGGAACCTCTGTTAAAATTGATAGCGAAGGCAATCATAGATGGGGAGATAGGCTTAGTAGAGGTGTATCAATAGGTCGCAACTTGGTTGTTGGCGCTTCAACAGGGGCTTTGGACACAACCATAGCTCAAGCTGGACATGCCCTCTTTAGAGCGGGAGAGTCTGGAATTGGGGGTGTAAACTCTAATTATGATAATTTAGTATTAGAAGATGACGGAAATGTAGGCATGATGCTTTTGAGTCCGGATGACCACAGCGGCGCAATAGCATTTGGTTCTCCCTCAGATGATGTAATATCTGTAATAAGCTCTTTTTACAATTTTGATTCAAGCACAAGTACAGCAAATCCATATTTGGCATTAAGGACAAGAAACTCAAATGGTGAAATTAGGCTGGGGGCCGGCAATGGAGACATAAATTCTCCAGACCTACACATAGCAAGCGATGGAAAAGTCGGAATTGCGATTGGCGGGGCGGCTCCATGGGGAGATCTTCATGTTGGAAGCTCGAATGAATATGCGATTTTAAGAGTCGGAGAACAGGGTGGATGGGGCACTGGCACGGGTGATGGCGCAACTACTTCAGATATCGACATCGCCGGCATACGTCTTATGGCGAACGATGCCTCTGCAGATGTACAGGGGGTTATGCATGTAAGAGATACTGTTGACATGAGTTCAGATGGCACTTGGTCGCTACGCCGAATGAAGGTTGGTACCGTGTCAAACCATACCCTTAACATTGTAACTAATGACAGCAGAAGAATTACAGTTGAGAATGATGGAGATGTTGTTATACATAAAGATCTAGAAGTTCAAGGAACCCTAACTTCGTCTAGTTTAGATCTTGGAACCGCAGATATCAGAATTGGCGGAGATTTAACTGTTGATGAGGATCTCTATGTTAAAGGAAATGTAGCTTTTGGAGCTTCGCCAACTGCGGGCAATGCTCTTTTGGTTGGTGTAGATGACGGAGAAAATATAAGATTCAATGCCGATGGCAATATGCAGCTGGTACTTGATGCTCATACTGACCATAATTCTTCGATAGTTTTTCAAGAAAATGGCAATAACAGATGGACAATAGAGGTCGATACCACTCCAAGTGGGAGTATGGATTCAAATTATAATAACTATTTCATTATAAAAGATCAGAATGGAGATCGACCATTCGCGATTAATAGCCAGATTGGAGCTGGCAAGACAGGAAGAATTCTTTTGCATAATCCAAACGTAGAATCAGCCGGTACCGGTGGACTTTGGATGAGGCAGGTAGGTGACTGGGCTGGTGCTGGTTTTACGCTGGAAAACTACGAAACTGAAACATACTCTCATTCCCATTTTGACCCCGCCGGCGGCCCGAGTACAGGCGTTGCAACCTGGCACATAACCTTCCCTTTGAGCTTCATGAGCAGTCCAGATCCGGGCTCTCTTTGTTTTACTTGGTCTTGTAATAGGGCAGATAGCAACGATGATTCTGTTAATCATATCTTAACAGGATATATTAACAATTCCACAGGCGGCAGTGAGAAGATGAATTTTACTGGGCAGCATAGGGCGTTATATTCTGAAGGGAACTCTGTCGAGCGTGCTGAAGCTGAAGTTGGGCTTATAGTTGCAGCCTCCGGGTCATACCTGCATAGAGGAATAACTATAAATGAAGCAATTCCGTTTGTGGAACTTTCAAGTAAAAAAATGCAAAAATCAGTTTTCGGAGTTGTTTCCGATGCAGAAGATCCAAATGATGATTCGAGGAGCTTCTCAATGGGACGCTTTGTAAGTGTTTATCCAAAAGAGAAAGGAGACGATAGGGTGATGATAAACTCTCTTGGAGAGGGTGCAATATGGGTTTGCAATATAAATGGACCACTGGAAAGTGGTGATTTCATAACAACATGCGAAATTCCTGGTCATGGAATGAGGCAGGATGATGATATTCTGCATAATTATACAGTTGCAAAAATAACCTGCGATTGTGATTTTGATTTAAATAGTAATATTTATGAATGTTATGAGTTTACTCATAATGGTGAAACTTATAGAAAAGCATTCGTTGGATGCACCTATCATTGTGGTTAGAGGAATATAGATGCCTAAGTCAAAATATCCAAATAAATTAGACACATCAGTAGAAATACCAGTTGTTAGAGATAACATAACAGAAATAGGATCTGATGTTCTTAATTCATTGAGGTCAGCTTTATTTCAGGTTGAGAAGACTCTGGGCGTAAACCCTCAGGGTGCAGCAGGAAACACCGTGGCCGCTAGGCTTGCTGCTGCTCTGGATGAAAATGGAAATCTTTTAAAGAGCGCACTAGATAGATCCAATATATTGTCTGGCCCTATAATAAATGAAGATGTATCAAAAACTGCAGCAATAGATGAATCAAAGCTTAGGCTCAGATATCCGACAGAGCTGTTACAAGAAGAGATTTCCCAAGTAAGCAATAGGCTTGCGGTTATAATTGCAACTTTAGAAGAATTAAATAGAATTGTATCCGCACATGTTCATGAAGATGCTGTAAATAGACACAGGGCAAAGGCTATAACAACAGAAGAGGCTACTGCGATACCGGGCACTAATGCTACTTTGGCCTTAACAACAGCCACTGTTCAAGAAGTTTTAGAGTTAATTTATAACTCTCATATATTATATACTGGAGAAGGCTTATCTGCAACAAACAACTCTCATACTGGTACCCAAATATATTATAGCAATCTGGAAACCAGTGATTTAATCACATCAAACAGTCTTCAGGGCGCAATTGATGACCTGGCCTCAATCGAAGGGAAGGGCCTTAGAAATAATACTCTAAACTTTAATTCAAATGGAATTATCAGAACCGGCTCTTCTTATGACGCATTAGAGGCTGCGGAGTTAGGAACGACTCTTATTTCAGAGTCTTCAATTTCATATGCCGGCCCAAGCGCAAGAAGCACTGAGAGGATAAGTTTTTTAGACAGTCCAATTCCAGCTGGAACCATTTCAAAGTTTGACATCTTTACAATGATGGGGTCTACAAATCCAAATGATAACAGAGAGTATCAAATAAGCGAAGTCGTTTTAAATAGTGATAAATCTCTTGATTATATCACAGTTTATAGCCAGCCAGAAAGCGGTTTTCAGCCAGGAATAACAGGAAAGATAACAAAGGCAGAGTATGGTAATTACAATGAAAATGCACTAAATTGTTGCGTTAGGCCTAGGTATGATCATACGAATACCCCAGATATTCAAATTGCAATGCCAAACGCTGCAACGATAATTTCATCAGGAATAAAGCCATCTAACATTATAAGCGGATCAAACGATACTCTGTCTATAAAAATAGACGGAGAAGATGCTGTTGATATAAATATTTATGACTCTTCTTACTCGACTCAAACTATAGATACTATAGTAAATCAAATAAATCAACATGCTGTTGGAAACCATCTAAATATTATGGCTTACAAGATGCGATCATTAAAATGTTATGAGCTTGCGTTAACCCATGTTTTGCCCAACTTTTCATCTGACTCAAAAAAACGAACTATTGAAGTTGTAAATGCAGCTTCTAATGATGCGCTATCAACGCTTGGTTTGTCATACATGTTGGAAAGAGAGGTCGAGGGAACGTACGGAAACTCATATCATATAAACGGTGTATTGCATGAAAGCTTCGGAATGATAAAGGAGTATTCCAGCGCTTCAGTTGCCTTGAGCACAGGGACGATCAATATATCTAGTTTAACAAAAGATTTCTACGAAGAAGGAATAAGGATTGGTGACCTATGCGTAGTAGCGGGGTCAACAGATGAGAGTGACGATGGAACATACAGAGTAAACTCTGTATCTGAAAGCTTGATAACTCTTGATTCTACAGGGGCAATGTTCGGCGGAGTGCTGTCAGATTCATCCAAAGTCTTTTTTATGAGGTCCTCTTGTCCAATTGGAGAGTTGGAATTTGATGAGGTATCTGGGGATGGATCTATCATGTTTGATGTCTTTGTAACAGAGAGTCAAGATGTTCATTATTCAAAAAGAATGGTAATTAATGGAAATATTGATGATCCAAGTTTTCATGCAGCAGTTTCTGATGTAAGTAGAAACTTTATAAAGGATGGTCAAACCGCAACTCTTTCGGTTTCCACCTCTAGATATGCAACATTAACTGACCCATCTCTTGCCGCTGGGGAGCCAGTCTTTGTAGGGGCTACAGGTACATATAAGGTATATTCAAATGATAGAATGTCATTTGTTATATTGGATGTATTTACAACAGGCAGCCCTGCCGTTACCCTGTCGGTAACTTTAAACGGCTACGATGAACCTCCAGATGAAGTTCTTCACATATGCAGAGGAAGCTACTCAACTGACCTCGGGCTTATACTTGGAGATTCGGGCCTGGGTGTTCCAAGGGTTGTGGACAAGAGAACCACAGGAACTGTTGATGACACGATAATTAGCGAAGCTTTTATAGAGAGGTATTTACAGGGCCCAAGAAATGAGCTTATGGGAAATGGCGTCATAAGAAATGGTGTTATTTCTTCCGTTGATAACTCAGCAGGTGATGGTTCATGTTTGATTACTATAGAGCCAGGAATTTATGTTGTAAACGGAACTCGTTTTGAGCACCATGGATTTCAAGATCTGAGATATGTATATGGCACAAGCTCTGCAGATTTAAATGATTTTTACATAGCAATAGATGGGTCCGGATGCATTTTGATAGAAAACGAGGCTGTTGATCCTGATGACTCTTCAAGATATATTTCTCCATTTATGGATATGGACATATGTCATTTGGCCAAAGTTATCATAGATACGTCAACTGCAAATGTCATAAGAGATATGAGGCTGCATGTTGATCATGTAAATTATAAATTAACAAAAGATATTATTGTTTCAAACAATCAATGGTTTGGACACTTTACAGATATAAAGAGCGCGGTTGACTACGCAGGAAGGTTTTCACAATTATTTCCTGACATGGGGGCTCCCACTGTTCATATAAGAGATGGAACGTATGAAGTTTCTCAAAGTATATATATAGGTCGTGATGTAAAAATAAAGGGATCAGGCCCATCTACGATAATAAAGAGGGCTAACTCATATAATCTTGAAAGCACCGCAATCAGTGGCGTAACAAACCCAGTCTTTGTAATAGGGAAGTATGGAAGTGCGTCAAATATAGTCTATGGAGCAGAGCTGTCCGATTTCGTATACAAATCAATAGCACCGCCATCAACAACGTCCGGAGTAGATTGCGTTATTTGGATAAAAAATGACATAACAGAAGCGTCTCAGTCTCAAGAGGCTAGATTTATTGTAAAAAATATAAGCTTTATAGGTCATAGTGATTTTGTTCCAAACTCTACTTCGGCAAGCACGAATCCAAATGAAATGCCAATACACATAGGAGGCGACTCTTCTCAGGTTTTTGAGAATATAGAGATAACAAATTGCTATTTCGACGGAATTGGATATGGAAAGGGCATTGTACATTTAAATAGCGGAAATACTTTTAAAAATATCAATGTTCATGGAAATACATCTGTTAACTCTATAAATTCAGCATATTCTTTGATAGACACCAGCGCATCCGCCATTACTCTGAGTAATATACAAGAAGTTGCCAATGTTATAGAGCACGCTTAACGAGGTAGGGTATGCCATCTAAGAGAGAAGAGTCTGCAATTGATGCAATTTATCAGATTTTAGACAAAATAGAGCTATTAGATCAAAGAATGCAGATTATAGATACAAATGTAAAGAACTTAAGTAATAAGATTACAAAACTTGGTGCGGTGCCGACACCAGCAGTTGGGGCCAGGTCTGTCGACCCCTCTCCAACAATATCTGACATGGTGCAGACAGAGGGGAAGGTTGATCGCCTTGTTCTTGGAAATGTTAAAGTATTTGGCTATATAGTAAATAAGGCAAAAAGACCCATAGAGGGTGTCGCCATCAATGTCTACGATAAGTCAAATAAACTTATAAAAAACATATTAACAAATCATGATGGCTATTGGGAAGTTAGGGTGCCTTGCGGTGCTTATGGTGTTGAGTATATTCATAACAAGTTTAGGCCAATAAATAGAACTATTGAAATTCCAGAAGGCTCTAAAGAGTACGAGGTTAGATGATGTTTGCTGTAAAATTTTTTGACAATAAAATAAAACAAAATAAAATTTTAACTAAAACCATAAAAAATATATCTGATTTTCTAAGAAAAGATATGAACAAGAACATAAACATGATATCAGATAGCAATTCTATAGAAATAGTTTCTGGTAATTTAGATGTTAATAATTGCGATATAAGTGTTGAGCTAATGTTTAAGAAGACGATATCAATAAGTTCAGACGAAATAGAAAATCGTGAAAGTTTAGATAAGTTTATAAGTGAAGTTAAGCATTTTTGCAAACAGGCCTCTGTTATAGAGGATAATGCATATATTCCTATAGAATATAGGTTTTTAGGAGAAGAAGCAGATGATGGATGAACAAAACACTCCAGGGTCTGGTCTGAACGGAGAGCACGTTGTATACTCCAATTTCTTTAGAGATAATCATATTGTTCAGCAGACAGCTATAGTTCATCCAAAAACTTTGCTTATTGATGGGTTGAGAAAGATATTTAGAAATGACTCTATTTTTACATATAGAGATGATGAATACGGATTCCCACTAACCCCAGATCAAACAGGCATTGATATAGATTCAGAGTATACAACAAAAATACTTATAAGCGATACTTTCAGATATGAGGTTAAATTTTTTCCTGCCATAGTTATAAAGGCAAATGGGGGATCGTATAAACCTGTTTCTTTTAATCAAAATATGACCTATAAATATAAGTCGCAAGCTATACAGAATGATTATGGAGCGACAAAGATAGTTAGCACCCCAACTCACAGGATATACGCAGGGATGTGGGATTTGACCTTTGAAGTTCAACTGTACTCTGAGAGTCAGAGCGAGTTGCAAGAGCTTGTTGATATAACTAGCATTGCGCTTCAATACGCTTTATGGAATGACCTGAGGGCCAGTGGGCTATTTATAAAGAGTCTACAGATAGGAGCGGAGTCATCAGAGCAATATGCTAATGACTATATTTATAGCACAAGTATAACGATAGGAACCATTTCTGAGTGGAGGGTGGAAATACCAATTCAAAATGTTGTAGAAAAGATGGTTTTTAAGTTTCAGCCATCACTCACTCCGATTCCTGGTCAAAAAACTGCTGCTGATGTTTTATCTACTAAATTTAGTGATATAATAGAGATGACAAATATCTGAAGTTATGTTAAAAATGAAACTACTAATAATAAACAATTTTATGAAATTATGCAAGCGCGGAGGATTTTAAATGGCTAACATACCCGGAATTTCAGGTTTTGTTCAACCAGGAGCATTTGCCAGAGATAGAGTTATCTCAAGAGGCGTTTCAATCCCTGGTGGGGTAAGAATCGCATGTATTATGGGAGAAGGAATTAGGGAGGAAACTCTTGTTGACTCCGCTGCTGGAGGAGGAGCTGATGGAAACACCACTCATAGTCCAACAGGAACTGGAGATAGCAGGTACTTTAAGATACCAAACTCTCCAGTTGTAAGCGGCAGAACAGAAGTTCGCCTAAATGGATCTCTTCTATATGGACTTCAAGACACGGTAGGCTCCTCAGATAACCTTTGGGATACTACAGGCTTCTCTACAGAGTTTGATTACAGATTAGATTATAAAAAAGGAGCCATAGAGCTTCAGGGCGCCTATATTAAAGATCAGGGCGGAAATGGCTATTCTGCATCTTCTTCGAACGTTGGAGATGGATTTATAGTAGAGGAGACCTGCGGTACTTCGTCTGGTGCAGGCGGAAGCACCCTTCAGGTTATAGACTCTACTGCTCCTCCAGAAAGATGGACGGTCAGATGTGTTGCGGTTAAGAGGGACTCTTCTGGAAACCCAATTGCTGGAAATGCATCATTTACTGCAGTTGGATCCAAATCTGGTCAGATTTATGACGCATCTGGAAACGCTAGGACCTTCTCAAGCTCTTATCACAAGATTACAACTGGCGCAGTAAGTGGAAATGTAGATCCGGTTGCAGATGGGCTTGTTGTTATGGATCAAACGGTTGGAGAGGGTACGGCAACTGTTGCAACCGGAGATACAACAGCATTGACAACGAATAAGTTTGTAGTTGAAGCAGACCTTATATCTCATGGTCAGGCAATTGCAGGAGACTACTTGATAGTAGACGCTACGGCATATCAAATTAAATCTATTGCCATGGGTTCTCTTGCAGACTCTACTGATTCAAACTTCTCAACCATAACTTTAACAACAGACTCTCTCCCGGTGTCAGGATCAGCAACTGCTTTGTGGCAAGTCAGGGCTACAAACGTTTTGATCGATGGAGCTTTAGAAGATCATGATGCAAATGGAGATCCTATTTCTCCAGGCGTTTTTAAGAGCGAAGACGTAGGCAAAGTTGCCGTTGTATGCTCTGGAGATGCAGAGGGAAGGTATGTTATAACCAAGGTTACTTCCTCAAGAAGAGCTAGAATTCACAAGTATGGAGATTCCACTACAGGCTTCCCAGATTTATCAGAATCTGATTATTCAGACGGAATAGCTGATGATGACTTAACGGTTTATCTCTTAGAAACAAATGGAATTCTTCTTATGGGCATAAACGAATCAACAACCCCATTCGAAGTTGGCGACAAGTTTTATGTTGACGTATCTGGACGAGCCCTTGGAAGAGGCGACTCATTAGAGGTTAAATACATTTACGATGCAGATTTAAATGACCCTGAGTTTTTTACTGATGCATATGCCTTGTTTGCAAAGCATGGGTCTCCAAGTGAAGACAACACTCTTGCACTTGGCGCACAGATGGCTATGGAAAATGGCGCACCTGGAGTTCTTGCCATACAGTGTAAGCCGGCTATACCAAGAAGGTCTTCTTCATACTTGTTAGAAGAAAAGGATTCTCTTGGAAATGGAGGCTTTGCAGGATGTTATAGCAGCGGGACAGCATCTGCTTCGGCATGCGAAGTTGATGATCTCAGGTTTGTAATTCCAAGGCCAATAACAGGAATAAGAAACGGAAGGCCAGACTCAGACACTAGAGTTAATCTTTTCGTAGTTAGAAAGGGAATTGAAACACAGATTTTCCCAAATAAGGTTGATTTCTACAATTCTCAGTTAGAATCAGAAACTCAGCAGACAAACTTTATTTCTAGCTCTGACTTTACATTTTCTTACACAATTGTTGACACAGGGTTTGATATCCTTGGAGACGGAGTAGATGGAGATCTTGGGTCAGATTCCACAGGAGATTACTTTCAATCTACAGAGTTTGATTTTGACGGAAGTATGGAGTCTACTGCGAATGAGACAACAATTGTAATCACAAGCATGGAGCATCCATCGAGTGGAGCTGTATATACTTCTAAGGCAGATATTTCAACGCAATTGTTTGGAAGTTCGGGTTTTGATCCAGAGCTTACTATAACGACAGTTGCTTCTGATAAAAAGGCATACGTTAAGGCATATCCAGAAGGAGCAACATTATCCTTTTCTGCGGGCTCTTATAAGGATGTACAGTTCTTTATAAAAGATGTTGGTGATACGACAAATGTAGATGCTGCACTATTGCTTCATAGAGATATTGTAGAGAGCGGTGTGCTTCAAGAGGGTGACGGCTTAAAAATAACTTATGTTGATGAAAATGACGCAGATTATTTTGATACAAATTGGTTCAATGCTTTTGAAAAGCTTGAGGCTGCTGACGCACAGATGGTAGTTCCTCTTCCAAAGACTGCAAAGTCATCTATTTTTAGAGCTGCAGTATCTCACTGTGAAAACATGAGTTCTGTTGCAAATAGAAAAGAAAGAATGGCTTTTATCGGCTCCATTGCAGGAGTTACTGCCGCAGCCCTTATTGGCTCGGAAGAGGTTGCCGTAGAAGATATAGGAATCTTAGAGGGAGTGCAGGGAGATGATGCATCGGAGGTCTTAGATCAAAATGTTGAAGATCTTGTTAACTTTAAGCTTAGTGACAATTACACAAGCAACAGATGCGTTTACTTCTGGCCAGATGAGATTGTTCGCAATGTTAATGGAACAAACATAAACTTAGATGGTTTTTATGTAGCAGCTTGTGCGGCAGGATGGCTGTCTAGCAAGCAAAATGTAGCAATACCACTTACAAACAAGTCTCTTTCTGGATTCTCAATCTTAAGATCCAAAGTTCAAAGACCTGTTGTTCTGAATTCACTAGGAAACGTTGGAGCTACTGTTCTTCAGCCTGTTACGGGCGGTGGAAAGGTTCTTGCAGGAAGAACGACCAGTAACTCAGGTTTTGTTGAAGACGAAGAAATATCAATAATGTTCATCAGAGACAAGGTAAAGCAGGTTCTTAGGAGTTCTCTAAAAGGCTTTATCGGCGGAGTTCAGAGCGCAGATACAAACACGCTGGTTGCAAACAGGACGGGATCTGTAATGAACGGCCTGGTTCAACAGGGGCTTGTAACTGCGTATAAAAATGTTAAAGTTTCACAAGACAAGGTTGATCCAAGACAGATCAATGTCTTCTTGCAGTTCACACCGGCTTACCCAATAAACTATGTCTTTATAGATATTGAAGTTGGAATCATATAATTAGGAGAATAAAACATGGCCGCAGAATATCCAAATACAGGAAGTATTTTAGACAGCATTGATGTTGAAGGCGCCAAGACAAGGGCCAGTTTATCAACTCAGATTTTGATATATGTTAATGATGAACCCGTTGGAGCGGTTCAGTCATTCACTGTTCAGCAGCAACGAACTAATAAGTCGATAACAGAAGTAGGAACGGATGGAATTATAGAATATGTTCCAAACTCTGCAACAACAGTGTCTCTTACGGTGAAAAGAATGATGTTTGACGGACTATCTTTACCAGAATCCATGTCAAGAGGCTTTACGCAAATAAGCGCTCAAAGAATACCGTTCGACATAGTCGTTTTCGATAAGTTTTCTGGAAGCGGAGACGATGCAATTGTTACAACTTATCATAACTGCTGGTTTAAGAGTCTTAGCAAAACCTATAGTTCGGACACGTATCTAATAACAGAAGATGCAAACTTAGATGCAGAATACATGAGCTCTCATCGCGGCGGCGTAACAACGCCTGTTGCTGCAGGTCAGGGAACTGGCGGTGGAAGAGAGATCGCAAACAGACAGGTGGATGCTATAGAGCAGCTTGCAGACAATGGTACTTCCGGTCGCAGAGGGTCTCTGGACTTTCCCGGACTAATACATGCAGCTTATTAAATAGAGCATATGAATTTAAAAACACTGCTTTTTTGCAGTGTTTTTTTTTATCTTTTAGTATTATATAACCAAAGTTATAATTGATAGGAGCTTTAATGCCAAAAAGAACAGCTACAATTAATCATCCAACTTCTTCGACGGGAAATGCGGATAAGGTTGTTGAGCAAGAATCTGTCGAAGAAGAAAAAAAGAATGATCCTTCGGATCTTAGAGATCTAATATTTTTGGGCAAGTGTCAAAAAGAGGTATCTTTCAAAGGATATACCTTTGCTCTAGAGACCTTAACGACAGATTCTCAAAGAAAGCTTCTTAGAAGAGTTATGGACATAGATGATGTAGGTAGAGTTCTGGAGCTAAAGCCGACTACTCTTGCTTATGTTGTTACTCATGTTAATGGAGTCCCGCTTGAAAGTCTATATGACGGCGATGATGACTCATTAGAGATAGAGGAAAAAAGAATACATGTTTTGCTAAAAATGCAAGCAAACTTAATAGAGGCTCTCCATAAAGAGTATGAGGACCTAGTTAAGACTGCAAATGATTCTTTTGACATTGATGATTTAAAAGCATAATCGCGGAGCCCTCAAGTTGGCTACGCTGGAAAATGTGCAAGATCTGGGGCTGTGCCGTTGATGATCCGCGTATTCAAAACATAACCTCTGTTCAGTGGGCTTGGTATGGCTTAATGATTGCAGAAGAGAAAGAAAATGACTACAAAACCAATCTTGGCCTTGTAGAGTATCTAGCTTCGTTTGTAAACTCAGAAGCGGTTAGAAAGATTCGAGATATGCGAGAAGCAGAAGAGTCTGGAAGATTTATGGATGATGAAGAGTTTGACACATTCGTTAGAGATGGATTATTCAAGAATACTGAAGAGCTTGATTCAATTCTTAATAAAGGAAAAAATACTAATTTAGACAAATATAATACAGGGATATCAAAAGATGCAAGAAGCCGAAGAGTGCCTGGCAACCTATCTAGTGTTGTAAAGCTAACCGAAGATTAAAAGGGAAAGATAAACAATGGCAGCTTGGATAGATACTTATACAGAAAAGTTAGAAGCTTTTTTGAATCCGGTACGAAATGTTACCCTTGGAATTGCGGATGCAAATCGTGCCATTGGAACTCTTGATGCAACTGCAAGAAGTAGCACAGGATCTCTGTCCGATTTAACTGAGGCTGCACAGGCTTTTAAGAATGGCCTCGGAACAACGGCGGGTGCCCTTGCTGATGTCGGAAGGCTTATCCCAGGCCTGGGCCCGTTGGTGGGTGGTTTTGCAGATGGAGTAAGTGCATTAAATCGGACATTTGATGCATTAGTTAACACGGCAGTTTCTGGATTTGAAGATATAGCAATAGCCTTGGACGTTCCGCAGGAATATATGGAATATGACCGGGCGATGCTCAAGCTTAATCAGCGCTTTGGAGGAACAATAGCTGAAGCCAAAGGCTTTGGAGATGCGCTAAGGTCGATTCCTGCGTCAGACTTTGGTCAGGCCTTATATATAAACACAGATGAGCTTCAGCATTTTGCAGATCAAGCGAGAAACACCAATATAACAATGGAGCAGTTTAACGAGGCTGTATCAACAGCTGCGGGCGAAACTAATGTTTTGGCTGCAGCATATGCTCTTGGAGCTTCGGCAGGACAGCATCAAACACAGAGCGCAAAGGTTTTAAATGAGCTTTTAAACCAGCAGGCTATGAGCGGTCAAGATGCAGTTGAAACGTTTGCAAGCTTCATTGATATGAGTAGCGATTTAGGTATTGCAATGGACAAAGTTGCATCAACCCTGAATAGTGTTGCACATGGCTTTATGTTGATGGGGGTAAATGCTAGGTTTGGAGAGCCTATACTAAGAGGCTTTGGCGACGTAATGGAGCGGACAGGACTTCCAATAGAAGCCGCACTAACTGCAACAACCGGGCTCTCTCAGTCTTTAGCCAATCTAGCTAGTGATTATGGAAATGCATATCTGGTAATGCAATCTGGAGGCTTAGATCTTGGGCAACAGGGTGGGATGCTTGGGTCAGGAATTGCTTTGCAGCAAGCAATGAGAAATACAGACGACCAAGGAGAGCTATCCTCTATGCTGGCAGGCGGAATGAGAGATATGCTCGCAAGATTTGGCGGAGGCCAAATTACAACCTTAGATGACGCATCTGCAGATCCAAGCAGAAATGCACAACTCTTTACTCAACAGCAGCTTTTGGGAAGCCAGTTTAATATTCAGGGTGTAGGTCAGCAAAATGCAGTGTTAGACCTTCTGTCAGAGCTTGAGGCTGCTACTGCCGCAGGAGATAGTGAAAGGGCAGATATTTTAAATGAGCAAATTGCAAGAGCTACGGAAAATAAAGATGAGACTGTTTCAAATTTAGAAAAAATAAGCCACTTGGCAAGAGCACAGGTTGATTTGCTTTTTGCTCAAAATAGAATTTTAATAGAAGCTCCAAGGCGCGCAGGAGAGCTTGCGATGGACCGATTTAATATCAGAGGCAGAATAGAGGGGGCCGGTGGTACTGCAAGTGAAATTCTTGAGGGGGTTGAGGATAGAATTCGCCAATACTTGCCTGAGGATGCAACGCTTCCTTCTGCCCCAGAAGTGGCCAGGGGGGCAAGTCTTCCGCCAGAGGATGCATTAGAATACCTTAGGGGAAGAACTTCATCCGGAACTACTGACAATACCGGGGTCAGAACGGCTTCTGTTGCCGTAGATCCACAGCTAGCTAGAGCTAGAACCATGGGGATGGAGGATTTGGCGAGAAGAATAGAGGCAGTTTCTATGCAAGCTGCGGCAGGAGCTACAAGGGCCACGCTTCAAGAGGGCGGCTTTGCAAATAGAACAGAATTTGCTCAAGCAATTGCAACGCAACTTGCAGCGGCAATGGCAGAATATAGAGTGCCTGTTGACATAAGTTTTACGGATGAGGGAAGAGAGATCTTTATAGGATTATCTAATGAACTACGAAGAGTTCAGAGCGGAGGAGGGACACCCTAATGGCCAGGATAAGTAGACAAACAATAGTTTTTTTCTTGCCGCTTGATATGGCTGCACTGACAACGGATAGCGACTTATATTCTTCTTCTAATGACGGAGCCTCTTCTCATCTTAGAAGACAGTTATATATAAATCCAACATCATTTGATATAACAGATGGAAAGATAACTCAGGCCAATCAAACAAAAGGTGGCTTTATTGTCCAGTATTGGGGAGAAAAGCTTACTACAATATCCATAACAGGAACTACCGGCTCTTCTGGGATAGAAGGAATAAATATTTTAAGAAGCATATATAGACACGAGCAGATAAGGATGAGAGAGATTCTTGCCGAAAGGCAAAGAAAGATTGCTCAAAATACTGTACAGTCAGCTACGGAGTCTGCTCTTGCCGCACAAGAGAGCTCTGGAGCAGGTGGCACCTTGGGCGCCATCGCAGACGTTGCAACAGGAGGAGCCTTCTCTAGAGCTGTAGATGGTTTTTCTAATGCTATAGATATAATAACAGATCCATTTTCAGGAGCAGGCCAAAGCTCGTTAGACAGGAGGGCCTTTGGATCAACTCCAACAATGGCCGCTCTTGCTACAAATATAGATATGTTTTATCAAGGAGAATATTTTAGAGGTTATTTTACAGACTTTACAGTAAAAGAGTCGGCACAAGAGCAGGGCCTGTTTACTTATACTTTAAGTTTTACAGTCACAAGAAGAACAGGGTACAGAGGCAACTTTATGAGGTGGCATAGAAATCCTTATGAGTATGATGGAGAAACGAGAATGGCACCTCCTTCTTCTGTGTCTAAGAATCTTTTTCCTGAGGTAAACTATTTGTCATTTCCCATTGAAACAGATGATTTTTCTTCATTTATATACAAAGATGAAAATATGTACAGCTCTCCTGATGACCCTAATGCTTCAACAGGAGAAAAGTCTAAATTCAACCCATTTGACCAAGGAGGAGAGTCCAATGGAGACTTGGGTGTTAATAGGCGGGAAAAAAGCAAAAAAGGTTCTTAATTAGTTAGGTATAATAAGTTAAAGGTTTTAAATGGGAAGAAAAAATTTTCAAAGACATATAAGGCAAACGCTTGATAAGGTTGCGCAAGATATATCTAGTGGCAATTCGCCTTTGTATGTAGATTTTAACAAGCTATCTCACAATGCTCCGTCTATGGTAGGCACTGGTGCGTCTATATTTTTAAATAGAAACGGAGCTCACTCTGTTACTCCTGACTCTAGAAATGTTATAACACAAGCTCCAGAAGCTACAATTTTAGTTAAAAAGAAGGCATTTTCATCCCTGGCATCTTCCAATAATATAAATTATATGGACAAAACAGAAAAGATGCTGCTACGTGCTACAAAAGCGCTATTTGCATATAAAGTGCAGCAAGTTAGAGCCTATGAAAGCTTAACTAAGTTTGAAACTTATTACTCAAAAAATCAGCAGTATAGCATGAATTTGCTGTCATCATTCTTAAGAGAGGGTAGATATTTAAAGCTTGATAACTTGCAATATACGGCGGAAGAGTATGCGCAAAAAAGATTAGATATGTGGCTGGATCAGGTTAGAGATGTCGGGATGCAAGTTGATGGCGGATACTCTGTTTATGATGTAAAAACAGGTCAATATATTTTTCTTAATGAATCTCAAATGGCAGATGTAAGAGATGATGGGGTTCTTAATAATTCAAATGTAGAAGGCCCAACCGCAAGAAGGGCAGACTCTGGAGGTACGGCCTTTCCTCCTTATACAAACAGAGATTATATAAAAACGCTTCCCGCATCTCAGGCGAAGATGGTTTTAGACAGCCAAAAAGCTTTGTTCAAAGGAGAATATGGAAAGCAGTCTAGCGGACAAGCGGGCTTTGACCTTCCTGTTTCAAATGATATGTTTTCTGGAAACTGGTTTTCAGACATAGGTGACGCCTTAAGCTATGGTGCGGCGCAAGCAAACTATGATCTTATGATGCAAGATATAGCAAGTATATTGAAAAGAAATGCTTTTTCTGCAGATAATTATTTGACAACATGGATAGTTGATCAAGACAGTGTTGATAACTATTCTACAGGTCCAGGCACAGGTGTTATTGAGTTTACTAACTTTACAGATTTTTCGTCTTCCTTAAACTTAAATGATGGAAACGCAAATTTTACTTTGGAGTATCCCTACAGAATAGGTGTTGTTTTGGAAGATGATATAGATAATGCTGTAGAGGAGGCTGTAAATGGAACCCTTGGTCTTTTAAACGATCTTGCAAATGGCGGGCTTAGATCAGAGGGGATGTCAGGAACAATGCCTCCAATAGACGGAGGAGCTATAGCTTCGGCCATAATGGAGTCTGTAGGATTAGGGTCTATGGATGGATCCTTAGATATGGACTACGTTAGAGATAGAATGCGTACATTTTACCTTGGAAAGCCTATAATTAATCCGCCTGATCCAGTTCACTTCTTCATAAGAGGAAATACAGCATTTGAAGATTTTTCATCTGATGATAACTTTAGCGCTTCAGCAGGACACTCTCCTTTTGATAAAGAATATTTAGAAATGGACGAGATAATTTTAAAGGCAGAATATCAACTATATACAAATCAGGGGATCTCCTTTGATCAATATAAAAAGATAAGGTCGTTTCAAGATAATTCTTTTGGGATGATACACACCTTTGGAGGGTTTGTAAACAGTATTGATCAACGTTACAATGGTGGTTTTTGGTCATTAAATATTTCATGCTCTTCTAATAAGAATTGGCTAAAGTGGAGTCAGTTTGCTACACAGCCGTCAATGACGGATCCCAAGGGCATCCTTATGGACCCTCTAAGTCCATACGATTTAACAACAGATTCGTTAGGACAGGTAATATCTTCCGAAGCAGATTTATTGTATGAAAATAAGCAACTGCTTCAGTCAGGTCTTTTGAGCTATGACGATGGAATTTTAGCAGGACAAAATGCTAACGAAGGAAACTTATTTCAAGATCAGTTTAATGGATTTGGATCTCTTGCCGGAAGCAGGGTTATGCAGCATCCGAGCGGCTTTGTATATAGGTGGAAGAAGGGTGTTATAACTGCAACTTGCGGCTTCACCATGGTTGATCCGATTGGAGAAAACACTAGAAATCAAGAGACTTTTACGGAGCAGTATAGTGTCACTCCCGCAGGAGATGGCAGTCATGCTGGTGTTTTAAATAATTTAGATATGGCAAACATACTCAGCGTCCTGATTGTTGGTCAGCCATACAATATACAGTCTTTTATGGAGCAGGCATTTACTGCTCAGAATATAAGCTCTAGAACCTCAACCACATTGGTTCAAACAGACCCCATCACATCTGTTCTTCAGACTCTAAGAAGACAAAATGAAATTTACGGAAACTTCAAGCCATATAGAATGATGTCCGTTAGTGCTGCGACAAATGAGCAAATTATTGCAAACTTTGGAATGAGAGAAAATGCAGCTAGTCAAGTTAGATCTTTACAGCAGCGAAAGATTGCTTTGAGATCTAAGATAAATGAGCTTAATAAATCACAAGAATCAATTGGTTTTAGTACTACGGGGATCCCTCCACATAGCATAATAGCAACTCTTGAGTCAGAAATAGAAACAATAAATAAATCAATAGAGAATCAGGTAAGTATAGGCACAAAGTTTGGTGGAGCAGCGTCCTCTGCTGATCAAATTGGAATATCTATAGACATACTTGGAGGAAGTACTGGACTTCCAGTGTCTGGGGACGAGAATGAAAATCACGATTTAACTAGAGCCATGATGCTTGTTGGGGCGCAGAGAAGAATCGAAGATGTCAGGCTGAATAGGGATAGAAATTTATTTATAGTATCAGATCAGTATGATGCTGCAGATATTAGGCCTTTTATATTAAATATGAATAACTCTGGAAATTGGAAAAGGTTTAGTGCAACTTATGATAATGTTTTTCAGCAAGCTGTTGCTGCTGCAAACTTTTTAGATATGGAATTCTTCTGCAATACTCAGGGCCACCTTGAATTCAGGCCTCCTCTTTGGAACAGAACTCCCCTGACCATTTTGAAGGAATCTATAAGAATGCAAAAAGATTCTGGAAGGCAAATTATGCCTTCTTTTATAACTAATTTATTTCAAACTAGGATTGAAACACTTTATTCTCAAGTTCACATGTTAAACATAAAGCTTGTACTTCTGTCCTTGATGATGGGCAGATATCCAGACAAGACTCTTATTCCAAACATGACTCTTTCTGGCCCTGATGCATTAAGATTTTTCGGAGTAAAGATACCATCTTCTGGAGGAGGCTTTCTCGGAGGCCTGTTCGGAGGTGGTGCGGACCCTCAAACCAAAAGCCTGTCTTTGAACCAGAGGGAGTATTCATCTTCAGTTGGATCAATTACAGAAAGAAACAACGAGCTGTTTGGAAACGGACTAAAGCTAACGGCTTCTTTTGGAAATAAAGGCGATATTTTAGATGGGGATACAGAAACTCTCCTTGGAACTTTTGATGTTATATTTCAAGAAGAGATGGGTGTTTTAAATGATATTTTAACCGCATCAGCAAGCGCTGGCATCGGAGGCTCTGTAAGGCCTCCTGCTTATGATATAGCTACTGCAGATAATCTTAATGAAATAAGAGACTCTTTTAAGAGTCAGTTTGGATTAGACCCTGCCCAAGGGACTGGTATTGATGCGGCAAAAGGATTTCAATATAAAGATTTTATTTTCAAAAAGAAGCATGAAGATCTTGATTCGGCAGTTACTGGGCCCAATGGAATATTAAATAAAATAAAAACTACGATATCTCAAAGAGATAGTTATGTATCTATGCTGCAGGCAAATATTGCAAATCAAAAAGAATTAGAAGATATAACGGGAGTACTCAGTGGAGAGCTTACCGGAGCAAATGATCCAATAGAGGTAACTGCAGGGTCAGATGATCTGATAAACGGAAGTGCTGTTGATTTTCTTGAGAGCCTTGCAAATGCAACTAGTAGCGCAATAGATATACTTACAGGATCTAGTGCAGATGGAACTGTTTATGATCACTTGATCCAGGATGATACGCGAAATCTATTAGGCTATGGATCTGGAAAAAGACTTATAATTACGGATGAAAAGCTTATACAAGCAGGATTTACCGAATCTCCTCCGACATATACGTCCGTTGGAGTAAAGGGAGATGCGCCACTTGGAATGGGCCAGTCGTTAAACTCTGGAGCAGATGGGCTATACTTTTGGGCTGGAGCCACAGACTTTGACATGTGGCGTCAGTATGGCTTTAACTCAACTAATATAGATCATCCGTTTCTAAGCGATGTAGAAGGCCAGTGCAGGCCTTATGCCATGTTAAAGTTAGCTCTGCAAAAGGCCGATATAAACAAAGGCTCAATAACAGTTGCTGGAAACGAATTCTATCAGCCTGGAGACACAGTTTATGTTGAAGCAACGGGCCTATTGTACTATGTAGATTCCGTACGGCATCAGTTTAAATATGGATCAACATTTACAACAACCCTTGGGCTAAGATATGGGCATCCTCCCGGACACTATCTTCCAAGTCCACTTGACGTAATTGGACAAGAGTTGGTTGGGTCCTTTACAGATCCTCCGATTGTTCATAGAACTGGCTTTTCTGCAGACGATAACTATAGGCCACTAAGCCCCAATTGTTGTCTAGTGTTTCCAACCGGAGGTGCATCAGCAGTACAGCTGTTGGCCTATAAAGATAATCAAATTAGATTTACAAATATGATGACAGACTTATCTGGCAGCGTCGTTGGATCAAAATACATATTAGTCAGAGGATTTGTTAAGGATAGAAATGATATGAGCGCTGTAAATGTTGTGTCTCAAAAAATGGAAGTTGTATCTTCTATGCTTCAAAACCCAACTCAGTTGGCTCAGGCTGGCGGTGCAACAGATTCTGATGACCTAGCCGAAGGATTTGCATCATCTATTACATCAATAGGGTCTGCGTTTGGAGGCGGGTCGATAGGTACAACGAGGAGTTTGAGTCAAATGAGACTTCCAAACAATATGCCCGTTACTTCGATTCCAAAGAATAAAATAATTCTACAAACTGTTTACTTGGACAAAAGTGATGAATCAAATCCGGCCGGAGAAATAAAGTGCTTAAACCGTGAATTAATGGCGGCATTATCAATTAGTTCAAATGAAATAGATCCGCAAGGAAATATGGGAATATTTCCCAAGGGCGGGCCAAGCCAGGAATCATGGCTGGACATCAGAGAGGCTCTTGTGTCGCATGGAAATATTTTTACTGGTGACATTAACGCTATAGAGGTTGGCGTTATAGACATTCCTGGTGACATTTTAACTTCGGAGATAGGAGGGTGAAATGTCTAGAGTAGGAGGTCTTGACGGAGTTTTTGGCAAGCTAAAAGCATTTGAGGCTGTTGTTGTAGATGTAGACCCTCAAAATGGCACAATAAGCATAGCTACAGATATTGATGGAACTGGAGCAACTATTGTTGAGCCAATATATGCAGCTTTTGGTGGAACTTCAGATTGTGGAATATTTTCATTTCCAGATATTGGATCACGGGTTTTGTGTACATCTGTTCACCCTGCGCGATCAAGCCCAGTTCAAATAATAAAAGTATTATCTGGAGAAAATAGAATATCTACGGCTATTAATTCAAGCCCAGGGGATGATGTTCCTGCCGGATGGGCCCCTTATCCAATCAGGACGATGAACATAGGTGATATACGAATCTTGAACAAAGGTGGCGCAGAGTTATTTTTAAAAAATTCAGCTGTTAATTCTCAAATTATGCTAAAAAATGTAACTGGCGCTGGGCTCTATATGTCTTCTCGTGGTTATTCTACAAAGGCTACGATGGTTAGCGACTCCTACCAGGGTGTTAGTGACGGACTCAGACTTAGGCACGGCCCAGTCTTGAGAACTAGGGTCGAGCAAACTGTTTCTGGGGGTACTGCCTCAAACCCTATAAATATAGAGCCGGGCCAGGTTGGCCACAGACTCTCTGCGCCTTGGCAGATGGGAGTTGGTATAGAGCGAGGGTTGTTTCCTGGGGCAAGAGCTTCTGATGTATCATTTATGAGGCAGCCAAGAAATGCACCTCTTTCAGAGTATAGAATGGTTATAAATGAGTTTTGTGAAACATCTGGATTTTTAGGCTTTGATACTGAATCAGAAGTGTCTATGGAGACCTCTTATGCTGCACTTAGAGATGATGATCGAGTTAGAGCTTTGGATCCAAAGAATATACTTCATTTAGAGCCCCACCAGCTTGTAGAAATTGTTGGAGGAAATCTAATAAACTTTAGAGGAGAAGCCTTAGATATAAATTATAATGTGGTTCAGGTTGGAGAGGCAGATGGAACTCCATATGCATCTAACTTGGGGAAGAATTATGAAGCCGCAAGAAGAAGTACCAGAAGAGGTATAGGATATCACTTCCAGTTGGCAACAAGAGCTAGTTCTTTTGCAAACGAATCTAAACCCGGCTCTAAGGATAATTTTGTATTTTCAGTAGACAAAGAGGGCGTCTTAAAGGTAAACGTTCCAAAATCAACCTTGTCTGGAAACATACCGTACATAACAGATTCAAACTTTTATAATATAGATGGAGGAACATCTACAACTCCAGATGCAGGAGTTGACGGAGGTCTTGAGGGAAGAGAGGAGGTTATTCCGGTCACTCTTAGGAGCAAGAAGAATAATATATTATATCCAACGGAGGATGCTCGATCTGCTCTAACCTCAGAGGGAGATCCTCGTAGGCGAACTGGGATTAGGTTTTCCAATGAAGATGGCTACTTCTCTGGATTTGAAGCCGTAGCTAGTGGTGCAGGGACAAGTGTTCGTGTAAACACTACAAAGTGGCATAATATGTATGCAGCAGCAGAACAGCTTATAGCTAATTATGTAACAAGACTCCATATAGCACCAACGTCTGTGAGGTGTTCTAATACTGTTCATGGAACTCCTATCATGGAGCCTTTTGAAAAGCAAAATCCAGAATTATTGGGAGATGGAACAAACCCAGCCTTGCTCACCTATATGTCTACAGTGGAGGTTATGCCACAAAAGCCCGCAATAGATCCAGGAGGAGGCGTTATTGTTGCAGGACAGAACCTGACTCCAGAGGCAGATAATCAGCAAAATGTTATAAATTATCCATACAGTAATTCGTTTGAGATTTCAGAATCCCCAGAGGGCGATCTTAGCGCTAGAAATGTAGGTACGGCAGATGCGCCTAGGAAAAATCCTGGCGGGAAAAGTGCAAATATAAATCTAGAGGGATCCATAGAGATGTCCGTAGGCGCGGACAGTCATGATGGAAAAAGCATGGTTTTAGATACGGCAGGTTCATTGGTTGCATGGTTTGGGAAAGACAGCAATGGTAGAAGCATGATCGTTCAAACCGATGGCGGCGTTATGGTTAATATTGGCGGTCATAATGGAAATGATTTTAACAAAGGCAGATTTGATCTAAGGGTTAATGTCACAAACAAGGGGATAGTTGGAGATACAGAGTTTAAGCCAGATGGTGGGCATAACGCATCTGATTATTTGATATCTATAAGTGAAAACGGGCTTGTTATAGCAGGCATGAAGCCTGGAGCAAACATGATTATTAGAAATGATGGAAATTTAATGCTTGAAAGTACAAAT
>MDSZ01021964.1_pt1 | contig 41010 bp, 39 predicted proteins | sample 811201 | NCBI WGS metagenome assembly MDSZ01 (sample SAMN05326647, study PRJNA326480) | marine metagenome | isolation source: seawater | place: Indian Ocean: North | collected 2010 | reverse complement strand
GAGAAGTTGACGTCCGACGTCATGGAGCGGATTGAGGAGATCGTCCAGTCTAAGCCGAAAGCGTGGATTGACTGGTAAATTGGGATTGAGAAAAAGTATGCGTCCGATTACGTCGGTGATTGAAGGAATCCAGACCAGCGACGGCGCGGGCGTCAAACTGAAGCGTATCATCGGCTCTCCCGATCTGGGCATTCTCGATCCATTTTTACTTTTGGACGAATTCAAGAATGATGATCCAGAAGGTTATATTGGTGGTTTTCCGTCTCATCCTCACCGCGGATTCGAAACGGTTACCTACATGCTCCACGGAAAGTTCCGGCACAAGGATTCCGCTGGAAATGAAGGTTTTCTGACGGATGGCTCTGTCCAGTGGATGACAGCGGGCCGGGGAGTGATTCACAGCGAAATGCCGGAACAGACGGAGGGTCTCGTCTGGGGATTTCAGTTGTGGGTAAATTTGCCAAAGAAGCTAAAAATGGCGGAACCGGCCTATCAAGATATTCCTTCTTATGCTATTCCTGAGATTGTCCAAGATGGGACAACAGTTAAAGTGATAGCGGGAAAGTTTGGGGAACAGGAGGGTCCTGCACAAACGAAGATAGGCACGCTATATCTCGATATTTATCTCCAGGGTGAGTCGGACTTTGTCGCACCTATCCCAGAAGGTTGGAATGGATTTCTCTATATATATGAAGGGTCTGTCGAATCGGGAGACGGTACTACCGTTGGGACAGGACATCTGGCCGTTCTGGGGACGGAAGGGGAAGTCCGATTGACAGGCGGCTCGGACGGCACCAGAACACTCCTGGTTGCCGGTGAACCAATTAATGAACCCATTGCCCGGGGCGGCCCTTTTGTCATGAATACGAGAGGAGAAGTACTTCAAGCGTTTGAAGACTACCAGAATGGTGTTTTTGATAAAGCAGTTTCCTGATGAGAACTCACTATCTTGGGCATATTGTTTTCTACGTTCGTGAGCTTGATGCTTCTTTGAAGTTCTACGAGAAAATCCTAGGACTTAAACGTATTGAAGGAGATGAACTTTCCTTCAAAGCAGCAGCACTTACTTCCGGACGAACGCATCATGAATTGTTGCTTATAGAAGTTGGCGATAGGCCCGGTCCGCCGCCGGTGATTTCCGGCGTTATGTGAAAGGGTGGTATAGAGAATGAAAAACCAAATTCCTATAAAAGATGAACTCATAGCACCATGTGGAATGAACTGTTCTATCTGTAGTAATTATTTGGCTTGCGTTAATAATCTAAATAAAAGTCAATGTGCGGGTTGCCGCACATCCAACAAAAAGTGCGCATATTTATTCGAAAAATGTACTGGAATAAATCATTCTTTAGAGGGGAATGCAAATGCCAAGTTCTGCTTTGAGTGCGATCAGTACCCTTGTAAAGGAATAGAACGGATGGATCGTAGATACAGGGAAAATTACAAAATCAGTGTTACGGATAATTTAGAGTACATAAAAGAGTATGGAATAAAGGCATTTTTGGCGGAGCAATACAAAGATCACAAATGCTCAAGGTGTAATGGATTGGTTTCTGTACACAATAAAAAATGCTTTAGGTGTGACACTGTAACAAAATTAGTAGATAAAGTAGGTTTTTAGGAAAGGTGTCAAATCTACACATAACAATGCCAATTGACCCGGACGGTAATGACATTGAACTTTACGTAGATGATCCCGATGTTGACTGGGAAGATGACCCTGCTGCCGTACTATCGCCTATCCGGCCGCTGAGTTTGTAAAGTCAGTCAGTTTCCCACAGACCAAAATTCTCCTTCGAGTCCAATAGAATCAAAGATAGTCTGAATTCTTCTCCCCGATTTGGGTTGCCAATCAATTTGGAGTCTGTCAGGATACCATAGCTTGGACAACGACCAGCAGGTTTCAACGGAGACTGTCATACCCTTAGGAATTCTTTCTCTTTTACAATATCTGTCTACGTGCTTTTCCGACCGGAAGAATTGAATTGTCGATCACGTAAAACCGACGTCGTCCCAGAATTTCCGTGGCGGTACGGAAAAATGGATGACGCCCTCTGAACTGGTCAGTTTTCTATTCTGAACGCCGAATATGACTGGTGCCTCACAATCGGGACAGGTAGTTACAGTTTCAGAATCGACCTCGAGCATTGCAGGGATGCCGAGTGCGTCCCAAGCGCAGTTGGCATAATAAATCAGTCGGTCTGTTTTCACCGGATACGATGTTGGCACAGCGGAGAATGGGTGAGCCATCCAAATCTCAAAACTGTCCGGTTTGAGCACAAGGGCGTGCTGGGATTCCAATGTCTTAAGGGACGCCTCTGCCTCAGTTTTGGTCATGGTCAGCTCATCTGTTATAGCCCTAATGGGTGGAGCTTCCGCAGTATCAATGAAGTACTGGTAGATGAAAAGACGCACCTCACTCTCGCGTGAACTAAACAGCATCTAGTTTAAAGGAAAATACCGCGGCCAGATAACGGCATCAAGAATTGCCGTTTGAATTATGAAAGGGATGAGCCCCGCCACCGACGCCCAAAAGAGCCAGTCGCCCCGCTCAGCATTCGATGCGAAGAGTGAAACCAGTAATGTCACAGAAGCTATACCCGTCACAGTGAGAACCGACCGTATCGCAAACCATGTACCATCGCTGGGAACCTTCATCATTGAGAAGGTGAGAGGCATCCAGAGAGCAGAGGAGATGAGGAAAGCTGCGTAGAGGAAGATGATCCACTCAAAACCAAATCTGTTGAAAAAGAGTGCCCCTGATGGCAATGCCCGCATCAAAAAGTGAGCAGTGAAGAAAAAGTAGCCACCCGCTGCTAGGAACATATTGACGGTGTAGAGCGGTCGCCACGCTTCTGGTACGTCACCCCATAGTTTCGATCTTAGCGCTACCTCTGTCAGCAGACCATGGGCATAGCTTCCCAACACAGCGATGCCGCCTACCACGTTTACAATAAAAAAGATAATTCTGAGACGGTCTGTCGTTACCACTTTAATCTACCGTTGCCCAGCACTCAATCTCCACCCTGGCACCCAGAGCGAGACCGGTACCGGCAAAGGCGCTACGGGCCGGTTTGTGATCCGGGAAGAATTTCACATAAGCTTTGCTCATGTCACCCCATTCAGAAATATCGGCCAACATGCACAGACACTTCACAACCTTGTCCATTGAAGAGCCATATTTCTCCAGGACATTACTGATATTTTCCATGGTTTGTTTTGTTTCAGGTCCTATGCCTCCGGAGATTAATTCAGCGCTGTTTGGTAGCGTTCCTATTTGGCCGGAAAGATAAAGCATATTCCTAACCCGAACAGCCTCGGAAAAGGGATAGTTCAAAGCGGCAAATTCTTCCGTTTGAAGATACTCTACATCATGTTTGCCTGCCTCAACACTTACATCACAGGTTGTCAACATCAGACTAAGCATTACGACAGCCACAGTTTTGAATTCCATAAATGACTCCTTTCTTGACCTTCTATAATCTTGCCAGACGAATTTAAATGAGCGCTTCCGAATCCACAATAATACACCTTTGATCTCTTGACATTGTGTCACTCCAGCCGTTAATTCACATGTGGTGAAAAAGCTCGTACCCATCTCAAAGCTAATAACAGATGCTGATGTCCAGGGATTTTATCTTTGCAAGGAGAAGCACCTGAGGAAAACCCGGACCGGGGAGCTTTATCTTGACCTCACTCTTGCAGATGCCACAGGAGAGATTGGTGCTAAGGTGTGGGATCAGGCCCAGGAGTTTAATGAAAAGTTTGAGCAGGGTGACGCCGTAGCCGTTCGTGGCAGAGTGGACACTTTTCAGGACCGAAATCAAATCATTGTGGGACGTATCAATAAGGCGACGGTAGCTAAGTATGCCAGGTACGGCTTTAAGCCGGAAGCCCTGGTTCCTACGTCACCCTATGATCCGGTTCGGATGTGGGCGTCTCTGGTAACCATCATCCAAAAAATGGAAAATCAGTTTCTTAAGAGACTTGTATCCCATCTTTACCGTAAGCATAAAAACAGACTCATGTCCATGCCGGCTTCCATATCCATGCACTACAGATACCGTTCCGGCTATCTGGAACATGTGCTCTCCATGGCAAAGCTTGGTGTTACACTGGCAAAACACTACAGTGCCGATGTTGATATGCTTCTTTCAGGAATACTTCTTCATGGTATTGGCAAAGTTCAAGAGCTCACCGATGCCCTCATGCCGGAATACTCTGATGAAGGCAATTTCATCGGTCATTCCGTCCTCGGCCGGGATATGGTCAGGGCGGCTGCTGCGGAGATCAAAGATTTTCCCAATGATCAGTTACTGGAGTTGGAACATCTTATTATGTGCCATGAAGGGGGTTTCGATTCCCGCTACAGGAACCGTGCCCGGACAAAAGAAGCACTCTTACTTCAGGCTTTGGACAACTTGGATACAAAGGTTAGCGTATTTAACCGAATTTTGGCTGAAGACAGTGAAGACGGTGGCTGGACCAGCAGAAGGAATTATTTCGGAGCAGCACTCTACAAGGGCGACAGACCGGAAGCTGAGTAATCTCAGCCGTGGCGCCATGTTTGTAGCGCTGGCCGTCGGTTCAGGATTCGCCCTGCTTATGGTCCCCAACATTGAACTAATTACCGCTGTGGTATTTGCTTCAGGAGTCTATCTCGGCATAGGATGGGGACTCACCGTGGGTTTCGTTGCCGAATTCATTTTCAGCGCCGCCAATCCACTTGGATCGGGAGTTGTTTTTCTTCCAATGTTGCTGGCACAGATGTGCGGTATGGGACTTGTGGGCACCGTGGGAGGGTGGTTCAGAGGTTTTGCCAGTCCACCAGATTGGACGTGGCGGCGAAGAATGTTTTTCGGTGCCGCCGGTGTGGTGTTGACATTTATTTTTGATGCACTGACGACCCTCAGCTATCCTCTGGCCGCCGGCTACCCATTCACCCAGACAACCGCCCTTTTTATTACCGGTATCGGCTTTACTTTCCTTCATCAGGTGGCCAACGGTGTCATCTTCGCCACCGCCTTGCCGAAAGTTTTTTCCAGACTCAAGCCGTGAACAGGCGGAAACAGCTGCTCTCGGTTATCACCCTGATTGTGTCGCTCTTACGCGCAGATGGTTTCACAACAGGAGAAGTTCCTTTTGAATGGAGCGGTCAGTGGGGTTTGGTTCAGAGGTACGGTTTTTCTGGATGGGGCGTGGAAAGGGTGATGCCACCTCTTCATTTTGACGGCAACTTTGCTCATTGGCCTGCAAGGTACCGTTTCCCATTTCTTTCCGGTATTGATTTAGAAGGGAGTGAGCCCGGTTTCAATACGTCACTGTGGTACAGGACGGGTGACTACAACCTTGATGAGTTAAGCTTGGATATTCTCTCAAAAGCATCCGAAAAAAGGTATACACGCTTTCGGGCCCTAAAGAAAAATTTTGAAGATTACCATGGCCTGTTAGACCCGCTGGCTCGGCCTGGTGGGACGATCCAGCAAAACTACCGTTTTGATCATGTTACCGGGAAATCCAAGGGTGGCCAATGGAAGGTCGCATCAGCATTTTATCTGACGACAGATGCTATTCCCTACGGAGCTTACGGCATTTGGGAGAAAGGGGCTGAGCGGAGCGAAAAAATCATCTCCAACGGTATCAGTTACAGCGGCAACAGAGGATCGGTCAAATACAGGGTTGAGGGATCGTCATTTCTTCAGCGATACAGAACCAAGCGGTTGCTGGAGGGCGTTACCCAATGGTCCGCTGATCTCATGAGCAATCGGTTACACGCCATTGGTGAGATGCCTGTGAGAAAAGGTTTTTCACTCTTCCTCTCAGGAACAGGACGAATGAGCGTCTTCAACTCAGACAGTCTTGGTAATCAATCATTGTCTTTTATGGGGATCTCGGGGGGTATTCGCATGCGGGCGTCGGCCCTAGAGAGCAGAGCAGGCATGGGAATTTCCGCTGTTTCTCCAGGGGAAATGACGCCCAATTTTCACGGCCATTTCCGATTGAAGAGGGAGAAGAGTGAACTCTTTTTGGATCTGAGACACAACCTTTTTCCACTGCCGTTTCAGTTCACAGGACGCCCATTTCTTTTTGTGCCCGATTCATTTACACCTACCATGGTTCCTGCCGTCCGCCCCGATTCCGGTGCCACCGTGCCGACCCGAACGGTGATGCGGGCCGGTGCCGAGATGAGATGGGGCAGGGCGTCCGGTGAAGTGACGCTGTTCGCTTCCCAAGCTACACCGCATCATTACTTTGAGAGTACTACGGAGATCGCAGGTATTAAGATGATCAGATTAAACAGTGATCAGGTTTTGAAAGTTACTGGAGCCATGTGGGATAGCCGCATCAACTACTTCCGTGATTGGTTTCTCTCACTTAGAGGTATTTCGCTTTTTGGGAGCGAGTCCGGATGGGGAAATCTCTTCGATCACCAGGGAGAGATGGCTTTACGTTTCCGGGAACATCTTTTTCAGAAAAGGATGGATGCCCGTATCAATCTCTCCTTTAATTACTGGAGCGACCGAACCAGTTTTGTCTGGGACCCCATTCTTAATATGGGCTATACTGATGTTACCACCGCACGTTCAAACAATACGGTGGGCATTATCACCGCCGAGTTCAAGGCTGTTATCTCATCGGTGGAAATTTCTTATGTGCTCACTAATGTGCAGTACGTCATGGAAAGTGCATCGGGGGGCAGTCCCGGCACCACTTTTTCTGCGTCTCCCCTTTTCCCTTCTGCTGGACGACTAGCCTACTTCTCTGTTCGGTTGAATCTCAACGACTAAAGTTCCAGTCCAACAGCCAAAAAAATGGTTCTGCCGGGCTCGGGGTAGTCATAGACGGATTGGAGATCTTTAATGTCCAGCATATTCCGGGCGCCGCCTTCCATATTGACCTTGAATTGACCTACCGAAAAACGGTAGATCATAGCTCCGTCCATCCGCTCGTAGGGTCTTAGGAATGCCCCTTCACCATAGCTGTAGCGGCGCTCACCCTGGCGCTGGACGCTGAGGTTGGCCGCCAGCTTTCCCAACTTCAGTTCCACTTCAGCCCAGTGTGAAGTGGGGGAGACGTAAAGGAGGGATTTTCCTTTGTCATCACCTTCAGAGAGAATCTGGCTCTCCGTACTTTCACTGCCTAAGCGTATGACAACGGGAAGAAAGATCGGAAGAAACTGAGCTGACACCCGTATAACGGATGATTTAGATTTCAGAATATTTTGTGGCGAGTAGACCCATGCATCATCCGGCGCCCACTGGATAAGGTTGTCAGTAGTGAAATAGGAGATGTCGGCAGATAGTTGCAATTGATCTTCAAGTATGGGCCTTAAGTCCACTTTCATGTTTGATGACATGCCTTGCTCAGGTATTAGATCGGGGTTCCCTTTGGAGTATCCCATGGCGTCTTCCCAGAAGAGGTCGTTAAAGGTAGGGCTCCGGTAACTGGTTCCACTACTAACCGCCACCGACTGTATCGTACTCTCCTCGGGAGCCCACAATAACGCCAGGTTCCCAGTGGTAATCCTGTTGCCTGAATGGTCATCCCAATCCAGCCGGGCGCTTGGAAAGATCGTGAGTTGTGACCCCATACGGATTTGAGAAAGGAGGCCGGCAGCACCAGTGGCCATGACGTGATCACCCGCATCGTCGCTATTAACATCTACCTGAGCAACCTCCAGGCTCACCGTATTCGAAAAATTTTGGTCAGGCTGAATCCGGTGGATGAACCGGAGGCGGTTATTGATTGTCTTATGCTGCGAATCGATGGTCCAGTCCGGATTGGTGTAATGTTCATCGGACTGAAAAGAGCCGGCATATACTTCACTGTATCCCCATCTGGAAACAGTCCGTCCACTCACAAGTAGAAGCATATCTTCATTATTCTTATGGGCGCGAGGTGAGGGGTACTGAATCGATCCGGGAATCCCCCTTTCAGTCTGGGAAGCCAGAAGATGGCTATTAACACTCCAGCTTCTCACGGCTGGCAAAACCAGTTTCAAACCCACCGCATCCTGAGCGAACTTGTTGTTCTCACGGTAATTTCCCTCACTTTCGAAGCGGTTGCCGTACAGTGATGCGGACCTCTCTCCCACTCGAAATGTCGATTCACCGTTGACTCCCTGTTCACCCAGTGATCCACCGCGGAACTTTAGGAAGTTTCTCCCCGCTGCCGGCAGGAGATTGAGTGTTCCGCCCACGGCGTGGGAACCGTAAAGAGAGGAAGCTTGTCCAGGATAGAACTCACCGTGGGAAAAGAACTCCGCTGGCAGGGTACTGAAATCGACAATGCCGTTCTGGGGCGAGTTCAGCGGGAAGCCGTCCAGCATCACAAGTATGTGCTCTGAATAACCTGTCGGGGAAGAGACAGTTTTCAGTCCCGCCGGGCCGCCGTAATCGCGGACCTGAATCCCTAGGCGGTCCAGCTTTTCCCCGATGCTGTTTCCGCTGGCGGGATATTTTTTCAGTTCCACAGCGCGGTGACTCACCGGTAGCTGAAGGCTCTCCCGGTTGTAGAGGTTGCCATAAACAACAATAGGATCGAAACGGTATGTTTTTATCTCCATGGTGATCTCTCCGCCGAGCCTGTTCATTTCCTGCATGGATATTTCAACCGACTTAAATGCGGAGTGACTGATAATGATCTTCCAGCTCTTTTCACCATCGGTTTTCAGGATAAAACGCCCCTCCCTGTCGGCGGTGGTGCCTGCATCGCCGTCTTTGAGATATACGTTTGCGTATGGTATGCTTCTCCCGTCTGGGTCTGTCACTCGTCCGGTGATGACCATTGTAGTCTTGCTAGCCCAAAGTTGAGCCACAGCCAAACCTATGATAAGGGAAAAAATATATTTAAAACGAAGTGTCATCATTCTCTCCTTTCCCTCGAAAGTACTTTCTGTCAATGGTCAGATTCCGAGAATTTCAATTGGGCAGATATCCTGACTTGCGCTTCACCGTCTGGCCTCACCTTCCCATCCGTCATCAATCGGATAGTGGCTTCCACACGTAAATGTGGATTGGAGCTTCCTCAGCGCTCACAGTAGCGGGGCTGCACCCGATTTACACGGGTTTCCCTGCCGCAATCAACTTGTCAAACAGTGCTTGAATGTACTGTTTTTCTCGTCGGAGAGCAAAGGCTTTTGCCTTGATTCCGTCTGAGGCTTAGGATAAATTCCCCGTTAATTTGATTGTGGTTCAGTCTTTGTAATGAAAACTATTAAAAACCATGTAAACGGAATTCTCAACAGGCAGGTTCTGGTCTTGAACCAGAACTATCACCCCCTTCTTGTCTGCACAGCCCGCCGGGCCATCTCCCTTGCTTATCTTGGCAAGGTAGAGATTATTGAAAAGTACCGGGAGACCGTTCATTCACCCTCCATTGCCATGCCCCTTCCCAGTGTTGTGAAGCTCGATAGATTTATTCATGTAAGGGAGAGCAGTATTGTCCTTTCTAGGCGGAACATTCTTAAAAGGGACAGACATCAGTGCCAGTACTGCGAAAGGCGGAGTGTTCCTATGACATTAGATCACATCATTCCCAAAGAACGGAATGGTCCGGACAGCTGGGAAAACCTGGTTTGCTGTTGCCACACTTGCAACAGGGCAAAAGGGAATCGTACTCCGGAACAGGCGGGAATGAAGCTAATGCGCCGCCCCAAAAAACCTACCAGAATCCACTACATCAGACAGTTTGTGAAGCGAGAGCAGTCATCTTGGCGGCCTTACCTCTATATGGAACCAATGCGGACAGGAGCGCTTGCTTGAAGAAAAAGCGCGTCCTAAGCGGGATTCAGCCATCTGGCAACCTCCACATCGGAAACTACTTTGGTATGATGAAACCGATGATCGATTTGCAGGTTGAAAACGAGCTGTTCTGTTTTCTCCCAAACTATCATGCTCTTACATCTCAGACTGATGGAGAAGTATTGAGGAAAAACACTGTTGAAGCTGCAGCCGATTTTCTCTCTCTCGGCATGGATCCTGAGAAGTCTGTTTTCTGGGTACAGTCTGATGTGCCGGAAGTGACAGAACTGACCTGGTTTTTGAACAATGTTACCAGTGTAGGAATGCTTGAGCGAGCAACCTCATACAAAGATAAGGTGAATCAAGGTCTGCCCGCTCACCACGGTCTATTCAGTTACCCCGTTCTTATGACGGCTGACATTTTGCTCTTTGGAACTGAGGTCGTTCCAGTGGGAAAGGACCAGAAACAGCACCTTGAAATGGCTAGGGACATAGCCATCAAATTCAATACCATTTACGGAGAAACTTTTGTTGTACCAGAAGCTCTTATTGCTGAGGAGACAGGTCTTATTCCTGGTACAGACGGGCAAAAGATGTCCAAATCTTATGGCAATACGCTGGAAATTTTTTGCGAAAAGAACGACCTTTCTGAAAAGGTAATGGGTATTGTTACAGATAACACACCACCGGATGAACCAAAAGAGACAGAAAACAATACGCTGTTCATGATCTATTCTCTTTTTCTTGAAGAGAGTGAAAGAAATTCTCTCAAGGAAAGATTCGAAACGCCAGGTCTGAAGTATGTTGATGTGAAAAAGGAACTGGTGGATGTTATCTGGGATTTTTTTGCGGCTTATCGTGAAAAACGTAACGGCCTGTACGCTGACGATACTACTGTTGTGAAGATTTTGAAAGAGGGAGCGGACAAAGCGAGGGATGCAGCGGAGCCATACCTGAAAATGGTTCGGGAAAGAACGGGCATCCTGTATTGGGATTCATGAGCTATCAGATTGAACTTGAAAATTTTTCTGGCCCTCTCGATTTACTCCTCTTTTTCATCAGGCGGGACGAGGTCGATATCATGGATATACCCATCGCACACATCACCAAGGAGTATCTCGACTATATTGAAGCACTCCAGACCCTTAATGTGACTGTGGCTGGTGATTTCATGGTGATGGCGGCAACGCTTATGCGCATCAAGGCGAAGATGCTTCTGCCTTCCATGGGTGAAGGGGATGATGAAGAATTCCATGATCCAAGGACCACCCTGGTGCAACAACTTCTAGAATACCAACGCTACAAGGAAGCCGCTGGGAATCTTAACGAAATGAATATGCTCGAGAGCCAGAAATACGGTCATTCGGTGGCTGTGGATTCGGCGACAATGGAAGAGGATCCCGGCTTCTATCTGGAAGATGTAACCCTTTTTGAACTAGTTACAGTTTTTAAGAAGGTCCTTGAGCAGGTGCCGCCGGCGATTCAGTATGATGTACACCGGGAAGAGGTGCATGTTAAGGAGAAGGTGGCCATGATCTTAAGCCGTTTCGTGGAGAAAAGTCAGATCATGTTTTCAGAACTTTTCCCGAAGTTTTCTTCACGGCAGGATGTTATTGTTACATTTATCGCCATCTTGGAGCTGATTCGGGACGGCCAGATCATAGTTCGGCAAAAAAAACTTTTCGACGATATTTTGTTGGAGCGAATTGAAGCGTAATGGCAAAGAGCAATATTTCTAGAGAAGATATTCGTGTGGTGGAGGCACTGTTATTTGCCTCTGAAGAAGTGCTTACTCAAGCGAAACTGAATGTCTGTTTTGATGATGGTACTGTGCCGTCACTTCCTGATGTGGTGGAGACGCTTAAGAAAGAATATGAAAAAAGTGAACGTGCGTTTTCCATTGAAAAAGTGGCAGGAGGTTTTCGGCTCACCACTCTTGTCGAATACGCTCCATGGGTTCGTCGGCTCTTTACACGGGTAGGCAAAACACCTCTCTCACAAGCAGCCCTGGAGACCTTGGCCGTGGTGGCCTACAAGGGTCCTGCCAGTCGGGCCGTAGTTGAAAGCATAAGGGGGGTTAACAGTGCTGGTGTAATCAAAACGCTTCTTGAAAGGAAACTGATTAAGATCAGTGGCAGAGCAAAAGGACCGGGACGCCCTTTACTCTATTCCGTTACAGAACAGTTTTTGCTCTCTTTCGGTCTCAATGCAACTTCGGACCTGCCCAAACTGAAGGAAATCTCAGAGCTCATTGCCGATGGAACCGACAATGCAGTTACAGAGGAAGATTTTCTGCCGGCTGAGGATGAGGCTGATTAGGTATCTTGCCAGTGCCGGTGTAGCATCCCGCCGTAAATGTGAATCAATTATAACAGGGGGCCGAGTCACTGTTAACGGGAAGGATGAGACGGACCCTTTTAGAATCATCTCAACGTTGGATAGTGTTGAACTGGATCAGACTCCTGTCAAAATGCCCATTGAAAAAACGGTTGTTATGTTGCATAAGCCTGCCTCCGTAGTTACCACCGCAAATGATACTCACGGCCGAAAAACGGTCCTTGATCTGGTCTCCAATATAAATACCCGGCTTTTTTCTGTGGGGCGCCTTGACAAAGAGACAACTGGAATTCTTCTTCTGACAAATGACGGGGATCTTGCATACCGTCTTACCCATCCCAAGTTCGGTGTGGAGAAAATTTACGAGGCCACAACTGATCGGTTTATTACCGATGCTGAAATTTGCTCCATCTCTTCCGGTGTTGATATTGGAGAAGGGGAAACGGGGCAGGCGGAAGTGGTTGATCAGACGAATACGGCAAACGGAGTCAAGATCACAATGAAACTTCTCCATGGGAAGAAACGAGAAATCAGAAGAATTTTTCGGGAGATGGGCCTGGAGTTGACACGCCTTCATAGAATTACCTTTGCTTGTCTGGAACTGGGAAATCTCGCTTCTGGCAAACATAGAATTTTATCTGACAAAGAGCGTCGTTTGTTGGCAAAGACAGTTGATTTGTTATAAAATTCGTTTTGAGGTTACTGTTTTGGTCATTTTCGGATCATACCTAAATTACTGGGCTTTTTGAAAGACAGTTGATTTCAATAACCACAGCAAATCGTTGCGGTTGAGAGATTGGGGATGATTGTCGCCATTGATGGCCCAGCCGGTTCCGGTAAGAGCACTACTGCAAAAGGTGTTGCTGAGAAACTCGGTTTTCTCTATTTGGATACCGGTGCCATGTACCGGGCTGCCACAGCTGCTGTCCTTGCAGCTTCAATCGATAGTGATGATGAGTTGGCGGTGTCAGATTGTGTTGAAACCATCGAAATCGATTTTGATGAAACCGGTCGCCTCATCTTTCTTAATGGTGAGGACGTTTCCCAGACCATCAGAGGTCAAGAGGTGACTCAAAACGTCAGCACTGTCAGCGCTTACCCGCAAGTAAGGAAACGGATGGTTTCCATGCAACGGGGAATTGCTGGCCATCGCGATTCTGTCGTGGAAGGAAGAGACATCGGTACCGTGGTTTTCCCCAACGCCGATTTCAAGTTCTTCATAGTTGCAAGCATTGAGGAACGGGCGGAACGCCGGCAGAAAGATTTGGCCGGGCTAGGTGTTGATCAAACAGTAATTGATATCGTCGAAGATTTGAAACGACGTGATGCTTTGGACTCGTCCAGAGATGTATCACCTCTTACAAAGTCTGAAGATGCTCTGGAGGTGGATACGACATCAATGAACATAAAACAACAGATCGATCTGATTGTTAGGCATGTAAGAGATCGATCGGCAAGAAAGGAAACGTAAGCAACTGGTGAGTGATAAAATCGTAACAGAAGAAGAAGTAACAGAATTGACGGAAGATGCGGTAGAGACCGTGGCTGAGGAGCCTGAATCTGCGACCCCGGATGGGGACAATGGAGAAATAGATTCAACTTCTATTGAATATGAGGAGATTATAAAGGACTATTTGGATCCGGGCCTTATGAACGGTATCCGGATTATTGAATCTTCCGAACTTTCCAATGAGGATATAGAGGAGGTTCCTGTTTCGGATGAAGAGATGGGGAAATATATCGAGACATTTTCTGATATAGCCCAGAATCAGATTATTACAGGCCGGGTGATCGGGCAAAATGAAAAAGAGATCATCATGGATATCGGCTTCAAGTCAGAAGGGATTATTCCCAGGTCAGAATTCAGCGGTGCCGAGCCGCCCAACCTCGGTGATTCTATTGAAGTTTACCTTGAAAAGATTGAGGACAAAAATGGCCAGACTATCCTCTCCAAGGAAAAAGCTGTCTGGATGAAAGGGTGGCTGAAACTGATGCAAATCCATAAGGAAGAGGGTACAGTGAATGGCACCATTACCCGCCGCATTAAAGGCGGTCTTGTGGTGGATGTGGACGGTATACAGGCATTTCTTCCCGGTTCTCAGATAGACGTTAGACCGGTTCAGGATTTTGACAATTTCCTCGGTAAAGAGATGGAATTCAAAGTTGTCAAAATCAATCAACTCAGGAAGAATGTTGTCTTGTCCCGAAAAGCTCTACTTTACAACACCATGAAGGACCAGAGAGAATCTCTGTTTGAAGAAATCGAAGTTGGTCAGATTGTGGAAGGTGTTGTAAAGAATATCACAGATTTCGGTGTTTTTGTCGATCTGGGAGGTATGGACGGCCTCCTCCACATCACTGACTTGTCGTGGGGCCGCGTTAATCATCCCTCCGAGGTGACCAAAGTTGGAGAGACCATTAGCGTCAAAATTATCGATATAGATAAGGACAAGCTGCGTATCTCACTCGGGCTGAAACAACTGACGCCCCATCCATGGGAGAATGTTGAAGAGAAGTTTCCCGTGGGAACGAAGATTTCCGGCAAGGTTGTCAGCCTGACAAACTACGGTGCTTTTGTAGAGCTGGAAACCGGCGTGGAAGGTCTTGTGCATATATCGGAAATGTCTTGGTCCCGCGGCGTTCATCGTCCCGATGAGGTTGTGCAGTTAGGCCAAGAAGTAGAGGCGAAGATTCTTTCTATCGATACAGAAGAGAGAAAGATCGCACTTGGTTTTAAACAGCTCCTGCCCGATCCATGGGAGAATGTTGACGAGCAGTATGCTGTCGGATCCACGCTGAAAGGGATTGTCCGAAATCTTACCCAGTTTGGTGCTTTCGTTGAGTTGGAAGAAGGTGTAGATGGTTTAATTCATGTCTCAGATCTTTCATGGACGAAAGTGGTTCGCCATCCCAAAGAAATCTTGCGGAAAGGCGAAGAGGTAGAAGCAAAAGTTCTGGAAGTCTCTCAGGAAAATCACCGCATCGCATTGGGATTAAAGCAAGCCTCGGAAGATCCCTGGGATGACATCATTACCCACTTTAGCGTTGGTAAGATCGTCGGTGGCACTATCATTCGCACTCTTGACAAGGGGATCATTGTAGAGTTGGAGATGGATGTAGAAGGGATTGTCCCGGCTGACTCACAGTCTGAGGATGAAAGAGATCCATCTCTCAAAGAAGGGCAGGAAATTCAGTGTGAAGTGGTTGAAGTAAAGCCTGAAGACAAAAAAGTGATGCTCACTTTTGTTGATGTTCCCACTCCTGCCGAAGCACCTGCTGAAGAAGAGGCGTCTGAAACTAAACAGGAAAAACCTGAGGTTGAAGCAGCCTCTGAGGATCAAAAATCTAATAATGAACCAAACGATGCTGAAGAATCGGAATCTACCGAGGAGATTGATCCGGAAGAGACTGAGTAGGGCATCCATAAGTTGTGAGCTAGTGGTTCAGTGAATCCACATACTCTTTCAAAAACAATTGAGGAAGGGCACCTATCAGTTTGGTTCGGTGCCTTTTTTTTCGCCGTTATCCTGTGGTTCTTTGTCATATCTGAACACATGTACAACTATGTGGTTGAGATGCCAATCGAAGTTCGAAATATAAGGGAAGGCAAAACGCTTGGTGGCGAAGTGACACCGACCGCTGATGTTCGATTTAGCGCAACGGGCCGGGCGTTCCTGAAAACATTGCTACTAAAATCAGTTTCCGATTTCAAGTTGGTTCTGGATCTGGAACGGGTCAGCACGGAATACGATTTTTATCTTAACGACTATTTCGACAAATACAGCCAAAAAGTGGTCGTTCCCTCGGGTTTTGAACTGGAGTTTGTTGAAGTAGTTCGCCCTGATTCAATTCACATTTCTCTGGATGATTATATGATTAAACCTGTGACAGTTGTTTCCAGAGTGACTGTGGAGCCGGCAGCAGGATATATCATGGTGGGGAACAGTAACATCTCTCCCGGAATCATCGAATTGAAAGGACCTCGGGAGATTATTATGGGTGTTGAGACCGTCGAAACATTTGAGCGCACTTTCCGTGCCGTTGAAGCATCTGTCCACTCCAGCATAATGCTGGAGTTGGATTTTCCTCGCGTGGTGGAGGCGTCTGACACATCCGCGCTTTTCAGAGCTGATGTGCAGAGCATTGGTGAAAGAATCATTTCAGAAGTACCTGTGAAAATCCTCAATATACCCGATAATATCCGCGCCTTTGCCAATCCTTCAACCGTATCACTTACTGTGACAGGAGGTGTTCAGTTTATCGCATCTCTGGAGCCTTCCGATATATATGTTTCTTTGGACTACAACGAATTCAGGGAAGGAGATCTGTCGAGGGAACCTGTCGTTAAAGTTCCCGACGATGTGTTGGATTGGCGAGATCTTTCTCCCAAAGCGATAGAACTGACTATACAACGCTTGCCCGAATGATCGTTCTTGGCATCGAGACGTCGTGCGACGAGACCGCCGCCGCCGTATGTGAAGACGGTAAACTTCTCTCCTCAGTAGTAGCCTCTCAAGAAGATCATGCTAAGTATGGTGGTGTTGTGCCGGAAGTGGCATCACGAATGCATGAAAAATTGCTGATGGGTACAGTGGAAACGGCACTCTCCAGAGCATCCGTCACAAAGAAAAACCTCCATGGAATTGCAGTTACAAGAGGGCCCGGTTTGATGGGTGCTTTGCTGACGGGCATCAGTTTTTCCCGAGGTTTGGCACTGGGATTGAAAATCCCCTTCCTTGGTCTAAATCACATGGAAGCGCACATTTTCGCGAACTTTATCACTTTTCCGGAGTTAGAATTTCCGTTCATCTGTCTTCTGGTTTCTGGAGGTCATACTCAGATCTGGAAAGTTGGTGGTCTCGGTAATTATGACCTCATGGGTGAAACACGGGACGATGCGGCAGGTGAGGCATTTGACAAAGGAGCAAGGATTCTTGGTCTAGGTTATCCCGGCGGCATCGAAATTGAAAGAGCAGCTCGAGGAGGTGATTCCAACGCTATCAATTTTCCACGAGCTTTTTCCAAGACAGATTCAATCGAATTTAGTTTCAGCGGTTTGAAGACATCACTTTTGAGATACGTAGAAAACCTTGGCGGCGAAGTGCCGGGGGATCAAATATCCGATGTAGCAGCTAGTTATCAAAGTGCCATTGTTGACAGTCTTCTTTCAAAACTACGGCTTGCCATCGATAAGACTGGGATAGAAACTGCACTCATCGGTGGCGGAGTGGCTGCCAACAGAAAGTTGAGAGAAAGGGCTAGTAATTTGTTCCCCGATTGTAAAATTCTTTATCCCGACATTGATCTCTGTACTGACAATGCTGCCATGGTCGCTTTTCTCGGTGAGATCTATCTGCGTGAAGGGAAATCTTCGATAAACAGCCACTGTGTCGTTCCAAATCTGAGACTCTCCGATTAGAGTCTTCCTGAAATGTCACCTGTCATTCCGTTTTGGCTGCTTCTGATCCTGGCAATTGTCGCCTTCCTATTTGTCAGGTTGAGTTACAGGCAAAAAACAGGCAATAACGACAGAGTCCACAGACTGCTCTCCTTCTTCCGGTTATCCGTTTTCCTTTTGATTGTGTCACTAGCGGCAAACTTTCAGTGGGTCCGGACCGGTTCACTCAGCAGGAGACCGCTCATCAAGATTTTTTTTGACAACTCAGTCTCAGCCGGTTATCATCAGTCTATTTCCAAACAATCTTTGGTCAACGGTTACCAAGAGATTCTTAACGCTGTAAGCGAACTGACTTATGACGAATCCATTGACCTTAGCATTGAAGTTTCCACATTTGGTGAAACTGTATCACCTCTATCCGGAAGTCCGTTGGGGATGGGGGTCAATGAATCATCCACAAACCTTTCGGCCGTTCTTGCATCGTCTTCAGAGGTGGCCGGCGACGAGGAGTTAAACGGTGTCATTATTGTGAGTGACGGTCAGAGTACCGTAGGTGCTGATCCCGTCAGTAGTGCCGGCGATGTGAAGGTGCCGGTCTACACTGTGGGGATCGGAGAACCGCTCAGGATGGTGGATGTCCGGATAAACAGTGTGAAAGTTCCTATCGTGGCGGTTCGTGGTGAAATGGTATCCGCTGAGGTGACCATTGAATCATTTGGAGAAATAGATCAACGTGTACATGTTTCACTGGAGAAAGGCGGTACTCTCCTTGGTACCCAAATTGTTGCGCCGGGCGGAAAGGGGAGTAGTAAGATTGTACGCTTTCAGTTTGAAGCGGACCAGGTTGGAAATGAAGAATACGTGATACAGGTTTCTTCAGTTAAAGATGAGATCAATATTGACAACAATCGAAATTCCTTCTCTATCAATGTCCTCAAAGACCGGTTCAGAGTGGCACTCATAACAGGTGCTCCCTCATTTAATACCCGTTTTCTCAAGCTTGTTCTGGAGAGTGAGCCAAAACTATCGGTGGAACACTTCATTCAGCGAATGAATGAATGGGAACCGGCAATTGCCAATTTCTGGCGGCAGTCTTATGATCTGATTATACTAGACAATTTTCCGACCTCAACCATACCCAGCAGATGGTCCACTGACTTGTCTCGGAAATTGGGACGAGGTAGAACTGCTATTGTCTTGGTTGCTGGTGAAGCCCTTGTTGAAGATAAGTTGTTAGCCTATCTACCTATCTTTGGATTGCAGCCTTTCGGTGAAGAAATTGGGTTGGGAAGTCAGTTTTCTGTGGAGGCCGTTCCCGAAAGCAACGATCCGATGAAGATTTTCGAGTTAGATTGGTCACAGTTTCCACCACTTTCACCGAAAATCTCAGTAGAACCGGGGGCGGAAGGAATGACCACCACAGCCCAACTTTCAACTCTGTCACCTGTTCCTCTCATTATTACGGGGAAAATTCCCAGTTTTGACCAAAAAAACCAAACTGTGAGGCGTTCTGTTTTTACCTCAGCTGATCTTTGGCAACTCTATTTTCGGGGAAAGGGCGCTGAGGTTAATAGTGCTGTGAAAGATTACTGGGCAAGCCTGTTTAGATGGTTAGTGGCCATGAGCGGTGAAGAAGACCGCTATTTCCGCATGACAAAATCGGCCTTCCAGCGAGGGGAGGAAGTGATGATCGAAGGAACATTTCCTCGCCTCAACACGAAGCAGTTGCAAGAGGGAATATGGTGGCGCATATTGCATCCCGATATGGGAGAGACTCTTGTCCCTTTATCTAAAGAAGATGCAAATGATATGTGGAAAGGTTCTTTCATTGCCGCGGAGCCCGGTCGATACCAATATTGGACATTTATGGGTGATGAACAGTTCTCAATAGAGGAACCTCACGGCATTTTTCTCGTTGAACAGGCACTGTTAGAGCTAAAAAATGTTTATTTGGACAAAGAATCTCTGGAGGGCATCTCAGAATCGACGGGTGGTGGCTACATGCCGTGGTCCGAAAGGTTGAATCTAATTGATCGGTTGTCAATCAAATCTCGCAAAGAAGTCTTTTCTCAGACCGTTGACCTATCTCACTGGCCCCCATTCCTTATCTTGCTTGTGGTTTTTCTCGCAGCTGAATGGGCTTTGAGGCGCGGCAGAGGACTTCAGTAAGTTTTTTCACTAACTGTTTGTCATTCCACAGTTGATGTCATACTTTCCCGCCATTATTAACGGATATCTGCAGTGAAAAAGATTACAGTAATTGGCACGGGCTACGTTGGGCTAGTGAGCGGATCAGGATTGGCAGACTTTGGAAATAATGTTACCTGTGTCGACGTAAACGGCAAGCGAATTAAATCACTTTCTTCCGGGCACATTCCATTCTTTGAGCCCGGGCTTACTGAAATTGTTGAGAGGAATACGGCTGCGGGTCGTCTCTATTTCAGTACAGACGTGATCGGGTCCATTTCAGAGGCCGATGTCATATTCATTGCTGTCTGGACTCCTATGGATAGTGACGGCAGTGCAGATCTTTCCGCCATAAAGGATGTTTCCAAAACAATTGGTGAGAACATCAAATCCTATACCCTTATTGCTACCAAGAGCACGGTTCCTATCGGGACAGGAGAGATAATTAATTCGATCATTTCTGAACATGCGCCGCAAAGGACCATATTTGATGTTGTGTCGAATCCGGAATTTCTCAGGGAAGGTTCCGCCGTTCGCGATTTTCTTCTCCCGAACCGTGTTATCATTGGTACAGATTCAGACCAGGCTATCGAAATTATGCGTGAGATATATCGACCGCTATTTTTAAATGAAACGCCATTTATTTTTTCGGATATCCCAACAGCTGAGACAATAAAATATGCATCAAATGCTTTTTTGGCTGTAAAGGTTTCCTACATTAATGAATTGGCTAATTTGTGTGATGCCACAGGCGCTGATATTCATGTAGTAGCAAGAGCAATGGGTTTGGACGGACGAATCAGCCCCAAGTTTCTCCATCCCGGTCCCGGTTTTGGTGGTTCCTGTTTCCCGAAAGATACTAGAGCGCTAATTCATTCTGCTGAGGCAGAAGGTGTGGAACTTAAAGTTGTGAAAGCAGCTGCCGATGCCAACGAAGTCCAGATTGATGTTATTATCAAAAAGTTGGAGCAGCTGACCGGCAACTCACTTAATGATGAGAGAGTAGCAGTTTTGGGGCTCGCGTTCAAGGCAAATACGGATGATATCCGGGAATCGCGTGCTGTTGTGATGGTAGACTATCTTCTATCTCGGGAAGCTGAAGTGGCTGTGTTTGATCCGGCCGCCATGAGTAACATGAAACAGTTATATCCGGACTTGGATTATGCCGAATCTATTGAATCGGCTGTAAGGGGAGCTTCAGCAGTTTTAGTAATGACAGACTGGAACGAATTCAGGGGCATGGATCTGGCACATATTGGTGAATTAATGGACAAAAAAGTGATTGTTGATGCAAAGAATTTGCTGAGCCGTGAACAACTTGCGGAAAATGGATTTGCATTTGAGGGAGTGGGGCGGCCCTACAATGGATGAAAATTGAAGGTGTAGTTGTTAAGGAATTGGTGGTTCACGAAGACATTCCTGATGCGGATGAGAACGTTGCTAAGTCGGGCTTTCTTATGGAAGTGCTGAGAAATGACGATGGTCTCCTTCGTAAATTTGGACAATCCACCTTTACGGTTGCCTATAAGGATACTATCAAAGCTTTTCACTGGCACAAAAAACAGGACGACTTGTGGTTTGTGGCGTCCGGCAAGGCATATATTGTTCTTCACGATTTAAGGCAAAAATCCTCCACATGTGGTACCACTGAAACGGTGATGGCGGGAGAAGGTGACTACAAATTAATCGTAATCCCCGTTGGTGTTGCCCACGGATACAAGGTGGTGAGTGAAGAGCCGGTTCTCCTTTTTTATCATACTACAGAAAGTTACGATCCGGATAACCCCGATGAGGAAAGGATACCTTATAATGATCCAGCCATCGGTTTTGACTGGGGATCGATTGCATGAAAACATACTTGGTTACCGGAGGTTCAGGCTTTATCGGAAGCAATTTTGTTCGACAGATGCTTCAGAATGACACCGATTGTCATATTGTAAATCTGGACAAACTCACCTATGCTGGCAACCCTGCGAACCTAGTTGATGTTGAAATGGATGAGCGGTATAGTTTTGTGCATGGTGATATTTGTGATACTGATGTAGTGCGGCAGATTTTCCACGAGCACAAACCTCAAATAATAATCAATTTCGCAGCTGAAACCCACGTAGACCGTTCCATCGGTTCCCCGGATGACTTTATCAAGACAGATGTATTTGGTGTCTTTACTTTGCTTGAAGCTTCGAAAGAATTTGGTGTTGATCTCTTTCTTCAGATCAGCACCGATGAAGTTTACGGAAGCATCGCAGAGGGGAGTTTCTGCGAGGGCGACCCTTTGCTGCCCAGCAGTCCCTATTCGGCTAGTAAGGCTGGAGGAGACCGGCTTGCCTATTCGTATTATGTCACCTACAATCTTCCTGTTATTATCACTCGCGCCAGTAACAATTATGGTCCGTTCCAGTATCCTGAGAAACTTATCTCACTCTTTGTTACCAACGCTCTTGAGGATAGAGACTTACCTGTCTACGGTGATGGGAAAAATGTCCGTGACTGGCTTTATGTGTCTGATCACTGTTCTGCCGTTCATTTTATCATTGAAAACGGAAAATTGGGAGAAGTCTACAATGTGGGTGGCGGCAACGAACTTCAGAACATCCATATTACGCATCAGATACTGGAACAGCTGGGAAAATCCGCCGATCTTATCAAATTTGTGGAAGATCGGAAAGGACACGATTTGCGATACTCTCTAGACTGTTCAAAACTAAATCAGCTTGGTTGGATCCCGGAGCACAGCTTTGATGAGGCGTTGGCTGAAACCATCCAGTGGTATCAGTCCAATGAGGCGTGGTGGGCACCGATCAAATCTGGAAAGTTCAGAGAATATTACAAATCTCACTACAACATGGCCTATGAAGGTGAATAAGTACTTTTTAACACTTTTGGTGCAGGTCGTTTTTCTTTTTGGTCAAACCAATCAGCAGATACCGCTGCCGCCCACGGGCGCGGAACCGCAGACGCCCATTCTCTATCGGGAATACGATACAGTTCCCCTTGCCTTAGAGCAACCCATTGATCCAAAGAACTACGTTTTGGGTCCCGGAGACCGTTTGAGAATCAACATCAGTGGCGGCGTGTTCGAAGAGCCCATCACCGGCGAATGGTCTCTGGAAAACATCGACAATTACATTTTAGTGGACCCCACCGGAAATCTCATCATTCCACGTTTCGGCTCACTCAATGTTCTGGGGATGACCCTGGCGGATTTGCAAAATGAAGTTTCTCGACGTGCAAAAGACCAGATATACGAAGAGGCTCAAGTGGCTGTGAACCTTATTCGCGTGAGGACATTTCGGATTCTCACTTACGGTGCCGTTAACCAACCCGGCTTTATCACTGTAACGCCTGTCACCAGACTGTTCGACTGCCTGCGCTACGCTAAAGGTGTGCATAAATACGCCCACAGTGATCTTGTCTACCTGAATAGAGATGGAGAACGTACTCCTATTAATCTAAAAACGTTTTTGGCGGAGGGTGATCTTCAAAGTAATCCGGTGGTTAGAGAAGGAGATCGGATTTATGTCCCCTTCAATGACGAAATGGCGACCCAGGCCAGAGTCTTCACAGAATACAACAATAATGAGGTTATTGTTACAGGGTTTGTCCGGTCACCACGACGGTTGACACATATTCCTGGCTATAGCGCCCGGGATTACATCGCCATGGCTGGAGGCATTCTTGATATTGGTAATGAGTCCGGATGCAGGATCATTCGGGCCGATGGCTCACAGCTTCGACGTGCTCTTGATGAAATTGTGAAACCCGGCGATATAATAGATGTGCCAGAAGCTGCTAAGAGTAAACTATTCAAAAACATGGGCGCTATTCAGTCACTTACCAGTTTGGCGAGTCTTATCCTTGCCTGGATGGCTATAGATCGCACTACCTCCCCCTGATTGATGGTTAATCTCACTGAGCACGAACGAAAGGTTTACGATTTGATCCAACAGTATCCTGAGATACTGACCGATCGTGAGGTACGCAGCAAAATTGCGGGGCAGAACGGCATGACGGAAAAAACACTACGCAATCGAATTGGTGAACTGCGCCGTTTCGGGCTTGTGACCAAAGATGGATCTTCGAAGGAGTTAGCCAATCAAGCTGATGAACATGATAACATTTTTCTTCTTTGGAAAAGAAGAAAATTCATTACAAAAAATGTTATCTGGGTTGGTTTAGCTTCAGTCATTATTTCGCTTTTTCTTCCCAAGTGGTATGCCTCTAAGGCGGTGATTCTTTCCTCTGGTGCGGGCAGATTTAGTCTCATTTCAGCATTTGCGGACCTTCCGCTCAATGAATTCGGTTTTTCTCCTGTAAATGAGGATATCAACAGTTTTATCTCAATTCTTGTGAGCCGAAGTGTGAAAGAGTGGATGGTTGAGAAATTCGATCTGGTGGAGCGATATGGCACCCGAGATATTGAATTTGCCATGGAAGCTTTTGAGGGAAATACGGAACTCCGTGTTACCGATGAAGGTGCACTGGCTATTACCGTTATGGATCGAGATCCTAAGCTCGCGCAGCAGATGGTTCAAGAAATGTTAAACCAGCTCGATCTCCTTAACCGCCGTTTGAGCCGGGAACAGGGGAAATACAACCGCCAATTTCTCGAGGAACGACTGGAGCAAAACAAAATAGACTTAGCTATAGCTGAGGAAAAATTAAAACTATTTCAACAGCAGACAGGTGTGGTCGATATTCTTACTCAAGTTACAGCACAATTAGAGGCCTACGGGCAACTTCATTCTCAGGAATTGCAAGCCTATACCGAACTCTATTCCCAAAGGGCCCAGACAGAAGTTCAACTGAATACAATGAGGGCCACGTTAATGGCGGACAATCCCACCATAAGGCACTATGAAGTTATGTATGGAGAGCAGGATAAGCAGTTAAGCACTTTGAGTCAGAAACTGGACCGAGAATTAGAGAATCTTCTATTAAGCTCCGATAATGCAACTGGGGAAGCATCTTCAAATGAATCTTCTGAAGATATTTGGGTCTCTATGGGTAGTTTTCCGGACCTTGCTATGAGAAGTGCTCGTCTCATGAGAGAAGTGGAAGTCCAAGGGAAACTATTAGAAATTTTAGTTCCACAATACGAACAGGCACGGATGGAAGAGAGCAAAAACATTCCTACTCTTCAGGTCATTGATGAACCAAAAGTTCCATTAAATAAAGCAAAGCCTAAGAGAATGTTAATTGTGCTTGGAGCAGTTTTTATGGCTGCCATATTTTCATCCGGATATGTTCTTGTTGAATATCACACCCGTGATTTGAGAAAAAGGCTTGGTTCTATTTAGGGCCGCTCCCTTCACTTTGGGTCTTTTTGGACTCATCTTAATTCAGATTATTACATTTTATCTGGGGATCATGATTCATCCTGTAATGTTTTTTTTGATTCCCATTCTTGTTTTGGCAATTGTTTGGTTGGTTCACCGCCCTGAATTCACTCTTCTTATGATTGGTTTTACAAGCATTATTAAAGGGTTCATGCAGGAGCAATTCCCCATTTTTGGATCTTTGGATCTTACTCTTATTTTGATAATTATCCTTTGGACCGGTCTTGCTAAAATTGCATTTACAGGCAAATGGGGATTACCTGAGTGGACCAGAGATATTCTCATACTGTTTACTCTCTTTTGCGGTATGGTGTTTGTTTCCGGATTCTATACACCATCACCTGTTTCCGGATGGCTAAAAATCGGACGGTTTCTGATTTTCGCATCATCCATGTTTGTAGCACCGTTCGTCTTTCTAAGAAAAATATCAGATTCTATCAGGATGCTTAACTATTTCAAATTTCTTTCAGCTACGATTCTCGTTGCCATGCTCCTTAATCTCCTACTCATTGCAACATCGGGTGGTTTGTTCACTTATCTTGTGCGAGCATCCCTACTGGGAGCTAATCCCATTGCTGTAAGTCGTAGCTTGGCTGTCATCGCCGCCATGGTAACGGTGATTAGTATTCGCCGGGAAGGGTGGAAACGATTGACTACTCTAATTCTTCTGACCTTGATTCTGTTGGCTATTGTCTCCACTGGCTCTCGTGGACCGTTGGCCAGTTTCTTTGCCGGGATTATTTTATTTATGCTCATGTTCGAATCCTCAGTTTACAGATCACGGTTGGTTCTTGTGGGTGGCATTTCAATTATGATTGTGTTTGTCTTGCTGTTTGTCTTGCCTGAGAGTTTGACAACGCGATTTATGCAGATAACTCAGGGAGATGTGATTGTTACAGCAGGTGGTGTGGAGCGAGTCAGCACAATTGCCACGCGCCTAAATTTTTGGAGTATATCAATAGAGGGGTGGCTCAGCAGTCCATCCAACTTTCTCTTTGGCATGGGTGCTGGTGGGTTTAGCTCTTTTTTTGTTTGGCGCGACTTTAGATGGTACCCTCACAATATTTTCTTTGAAGTTCTGGTAGAACAGGGTTTTGTGGGTTTTATGCTGCTGATTATGATGATTGCTGTTGCTGTCCGATATCTTCTGAAGGCACGAAAAGTGGGCATGCTCTCGGAGCACTCCTCTGTCTGGGTGGCTGCCACGCTGGTCATATTTTTTTCCGCTCAGGTCTCCGGCGATATCAATGATAATCGTATCTTGCTCATGTTCCTTGCTATTGCACTTTCCTCGATACATCTCGACCGAAGATTCCATGAGCCCATCACTGCTTGAAAAAAGACTGAGCCTCAAGGCTGATTTTCTTGTTACAGGATTGAACGGGATCGGTACCGTTGTTGGCATATTTATCGTCAGCGGGTATCTTGCCCGTACGTTAGGTCTGGATGTACTGGGTGAATACCTTCTTGTGAGGAGGATCGTCACTGCTGTGCTGGGTGTTCTTCTTCTTGGTATGAATGTAGCTCTTCCTGCCCTTCTGGCGAGAAATGAAGGTAGGGGTTATGGTGACGCAGCGTTTTCTGTTTTTCTTTTGGGAACCCTACCACTCATTGTGTTATTAACTATTGTGGTTACCGAAGGTTTCGTTGAAAGTGACCGGGCGGTTCCTTACATGGTCTATGGTGTAGGTTTCTGTGCTCTCACTCTCGCCTATGCTCTTTACAGAGGCCACTTGAACATGATTGGCGCGAACCTGCTCCAGTTCACGGCAGGGACGGTGGTTTCGCTGGTAGCGGTTGTAGCAGCAAAATCAATTGATCAACTTTTTATCATGATCGGTCTTCCTATGATCATCCTTTCATTTAGTGCTTTTTTAATCAGGAATGGGGGAGTAAATCCAAAAAAGATCACGAAAGACAACACTGGTGAAATGCTCACTTTTGGAATGGTTCGTATTCCTGGATTTATTTTCCAATTTTTTCTTTTGGCAGGTGTTCCCCTTCTGTCACTTTCTTATCTTAGTTTCACCGATCAGGCATTCCTCAACGCCGGTATAAGTCTGGTGCGTGTTTTTCTCGTTTTAGTAGGCCCCTTGGGTATCATTCTTCTGCCTAGAATTTCTCATGCTGTTAGTGGGGGAATTGATGATCGCCTCAGGTCTAATCTTTCCCTCCTTGTTCGGGCCACCTTCTATTACGGGATGCTTACAGGCTTTGTATTAAGTCAATTAAGTAGTGAAATTCTGATTATCTGGCTTGGAGAAGTGACGGATCGAGCCGCCAGTGCTGCAACTGTTTTACTAATTTCTGTTCCGTTTTTCGTTCTTTCTGCCGTTCTCAGGAGCCCTATTGATGCAGGCGCTCAGCGGGGCTACAATTCACTGATCTATGGTGCCGGTGCGATTGCCATGGCAGGATCATTTTATCTCTCAATAGTTATGAACACCGATCCATTCATATCGGCGGCCATAGCGTTTCTGACAGGACAGACTGTCAGTGGCATGGGGAGCTTCATTATAGCCCGGAGACTATTTCACTTGCAGGTGTTCGAGTTGCAATTTGTTACTTCCGCGACCATCGCCCTGTTTGTCACAGCCGGTGTACTTATGGTTCTAGCGAGAATAACATACGGCACTAGTACGGTGGCGATATCGCTTTTTATCCTTGGTGCTGTCACCTTTTTTCACTTCTTTTTTTCCAGGGAAGCGTGGGTCAAAACGCTTCGGAACACTCTGGGTATTAAGTGAACCAACTTCATAACAATGATGTGAATTCCGATGAGCCAGCGGATAAATCGAAGGTTCTTCTTGCTTCATCACTCCACCGGTGGAATGATGTTCGAATTTTTCATAAAGAGGCCAACTCTCTTGCAGTCAAGTATGATGTGACTGTCATGGGTGTGGCCTCAGAGAGGATGTCTAATTCCGGTGAAATCCGTGTCTTGACACTTCCACGTCCAACGTCATTGCTGCGACGTTTTTTAAATGGGTGTAAGATCCTCGAAGAGGGCGTAAGTGGCGGGTACGCCATCTTCCATTTTCACGATCCGGAACTGCTGTGGGTCGGTTTTATGGTGAAACTATTTAGAATCAAAGTGATTTATGATGTTCATGAAGATACCCGTGCGGCGGCACAAATCCGGGAGTGGATTCCGCAGCTTTTAAGGGGAATCTTGGGTGGTCTGGTTCACGTATTTGAACTTTTTGGACAATGGATATTTAACGGTGTAATCTTGGCGGAAGATTCTTACTTCAGCAATTTCCCGGCAAATGATAGAACCGTTGCTATCCGGAACTATGTACGGGTTGATGACTCAGCTTTGCATTTCCGGAATCAGAGTAAGAGGATTCTATATGCCGGTTCAGTAACGGTGGCTCGCGGCATCGGCGATCTGCTAGATGCTGTGGCCATACTTCAGAGGGAGGATCCTGAAATAGGGGCAACTATCATCGGTAGTGGTCCGGCCGATGACAAAAAAGAATTAGAAGAGTTGAGGCGTCGATTGCCGGATCCCGCATCAATAGAGTTTATTGATTATATTGATTTTGGAAAGCTGAAAGAACTTGCTCAAAATTACTACCTCGCTGTGGTTCCACTTCGTCGAACGAAAAATTATGAACGTTCCATACCAACGAAAATCCTGGATTACATGAACTGGGGTCTCCCCTTTGTCTACAGCCGGTTGCAGCTTACAGAAGAACTTTTTGGACAGCATTCCGGCGGTGTGGGATTTGAACCGGGAGATGTGGAAGATTTGGCCCGAAACCTGAGACGATTATTAACGGAAAAGAATCTTTATGATCAACTTAGAAATGAGGGAAAGTCCAAAGTGGGCCGGTTCGATTGGTCAGGCGAAGAGAAGACGCTACTTAAACTATATGACCGTGTTTTAGGAAAAAATGAAGGTGCAATTCGTTCTGTTGCGTCAGAAGTTTGAAAAGGTAAATTAGGGCCGGTCTCCATCATTCAGTCCAAAAGATGAGCATCATTCCGGCGGAATAGCTTATTTCCTATTCACTGTATTATGAGTGAAACAACCGTATCTGTTGTCATTCCCATGCGTAATGAGGAGAAATATATAGGCAAATGTCTTGACTCTCTCTTGACGCAAGAGTGGGACGGCGGCCCCCTCGAAGTGGTCGTGGTTAACGGTGAATCTGAGGACCGTTCAAAACAGATTGTTGAGAGCATGATGCCCACATTTCCCCGGCTTAAATTGCTGGATAATCCCCGCCGCATTACGCCGGTTTCTCTCAACATGGGTGTAAAAGCTGCCACCGGCGATGTAATCATTATTTTGGGAGCCCACAGCTATGTGGCCAAAGATTTTGTTTCGAAAAATCTTCATTTTCTTGACACTATGGCCGTTGACTGTGTGGGTGGATCTATCGCCCCTGTGGGAGACAGCTACCAGGGTGAAGCCATTGCCCTCGCCATGAGTTCGCCCATAGGTGTGGGAAACGCCTTTTATCGCTACTCGAAAGTCCAGCGCCTGGTGGATACAGTTCAATTTGGTGCTTACAGAAGAGAAATATTTTACAGAATAGGCTACTTTGATGAAGAACTGGTGAGAAACCAGGATTTTGAGCTTAACCACCGGATTGTGAGTACGGGTGGAAGAATTCTATTGGCTCCTCAGGTGCATGGCTATTACGTGGTTAGAAGTTCAATACCCAAATTGTTCAAACAGTACTTCGATTATGGATTTTGGAAAACAAAGGTCATTTCTAAAGAGGTAGGCGCATTCCGATTGCGATACCAGATCCCGCCCATCTTCATTGTCACGCTTGCTGTTACAGGACTATTGGGTCTCTTCATGCCCATGATGTGGTCGTTCTTTCAGGGAATAGTGATCCTTTACGCTGGTTTGGTCCTTTTTTCCAGCCTAAGGATCAGTCTAAAAAGTGGCCTAAAATACTTGCCCGTTTTGCCTTTTGCTTTTGTCACATTGCATTTTGGTTTTGGTCTGGGACTTATCACATCCTGGATTCAGAGGTTGATAGAAAAGAGTAATGGTTATAACTAATGCAGCAAATTTTTTACTCAAATCAGCAAAAAAGGGTAATGTAACTTTTAGCATCTGACCAGAGGTTTTTTTGACACATATGACCACATATCCCGGAGTCCAGTTGGGTGAAAATGTCACAGTTGAAGATTATGTCATTATTGGAAAACCACCTGAAGGAAAGAAGTCGGGTGATCAGAAAACTGTTATTGGTGACGGGACACTGATTCGATCTCATACAGTCATCTATATGGGCAATATAGTGGGAACCAACTGCCAGACGGGCCATCACGTTCTCATCCGGGAAGATAATACCATAGGTGATTCAGTCAGTATTGGTAGTCACTCTGTTGTTGAACATAACGTTACCATTGAAGATGGTGTTCGCATCCACTCCCAAGCTTTCATTCCGGAATATTCAATACTAAAAAAGGGGTGCTGGATTGGCCCCAATGCTGTGCTCACAAATGCGCGGTATCCACTCTCACCCCGGGCTAAAGAGGAATTGGAAGGGCCAATTATCGGTGAAGGCGCCAAAATTGGTGCCAATGCCACCATCCTTCCGGCGGTAAGAATTGGTGAAAATGCTCTGGTAGGTGCAGGTGCGGTGGTAACAAAAGATGTGGCTCCAGGTAAGGTTGTTGCAGGTAATCCGGCTGTTATAATTTAATGAAATTTCGGAGTTGAGCACCTGATGGATATCCCTCTCGCAGATTTAAAGGTCCAATACACCACCATTAAACGGGAAGTTGATGATGCCATCCAGAGTGTTATTGATGAGACTGCTTTTGTCAAGGGCCGTTATGTCAAAGCATTTGAGGAATCTTTCGCGAAAAAGAACGAAGTAAACTACTGTGTTGGTGTAGCCAATGGAACTGATGCTATTTATATCTCCCTGAGGGCGTTAGGGATTGGTAAGGGTGATGAAGTGATCACCACAGCATTCAGCTGGATATCTACCGCCGAAACCATTCAGCAAACAGGGGCAACTCCGGTGTTTGTAGACATCCATCCTGACACTTACAACATTGATGTTTCAAAAATCGAAGAAAGAATTACTTCCAAGACAAAGGCTGTTTTGCCTGTACATCTTTACGGTCAACCAGCCGATATGACTCCCATTGTTGAAATTTGTAAACGCCATAACCTAAAGCTCATTGAAGATTCTGCTCAGGCCCATTTTGCCGAGTATAACGGCCAGATGGTGGGGAACTTCGGTGACACCGCCACATTCAGTTTCTATCCCGGAAAAAATCTAGGTGCCTACGGAGATGGTGGTGCGATAGTCACTAATGACGATAAGCTTGCTGAAACCGTACGCCGTATTGCCAATCATGGTGCCCTTGGAAAACATGATCACGAAATAGGTGGTGTCAACAGCAGACTGGATGGTATTCAGGCGGCTGTGCTTTCTGTAAAACTCAAATATATTGACCAGTGGAATGATGATCGATTAAAAAATGCAAAGATCTATAATGTAGCTCTTTCAGGTATTGGTGATATTGAGATACCAGGGATTCATCCAGCAGTGAAACATATTTTCCATGTTTACACCATCCGGACGTCCCGGCGTGACTTGTTGTGTGATTTTCTTTCAGAAAATGGGATAAGTACAGGGATTCATTATCCTGTGGCCATACCTTTTTTACCTCCCTTTAAAGAACTGGGTTACACCTCAGAAAAATTGCCTGTTGCATCTGATTATCAAAGCAGAATACTTTCACTCCCCATGTATCCCGAACTGACCGAAGATCAGATCCAGCATGTATGCGACCTGATCAAAACCTTTTTCCGGAAAAAATGAGATATCGACTGAACCTTGCACTTCTTGTTGGGTTAGGTTTGGTTTGTTTTTTTACGTCTTCCTGTGAAGGCCCCACTCGGTCGTTCAACTCAAACCCTAGTCTCGTTATCGAGCCCGGTTTCCAGTACAGGGTGGTGTTCGACAATCCTGTGGACTCGTTGGCTTCAGGTCAATTATTTGAAGGTATAACGAGTCTTGCTGCGTCACCTATGGCGCCTATGTATCAAAAGCCACTTATTATTAAGGCGGATGATCTGCTGGCGAGGATTTCTCCGAACTGGCGTTCCTTCATTCGCTGGGCCGATAGTCATTCTTACAATCTGAGCCTGGGACTAATTTGTAATTCACTTGCCAGTGCCCCAGCCACAGATCTGAAGTATCTGAGGAATCTTAACCGTTGGCAAAACGAACTTTGGCTCCACGGCTGGGATCACGAAGTCGGAAACAATATAGCTGAATTTTCCGGTCACTCCCTGGCGTATCAGACAACTCATTTAAAAGAATCCATCAAGTGGGCGGAAGCTAAACTTGGGTTGGAACTCCGAACTTTCGGACCACCGGGCAATCGGTTTGATTCATTTACATCGGCCGCTTTCTTAGCTAATCCTCAGTTGAAAGTATGGTTTCACACCGATGACTCTCTGAATCTCCCCTACGTGATCAAGATTAGATGGATTGTTGAATCTTCAACGGGTGAGCTACGTCCTTTTGATCAGTTTCGTGAAGAACTCCATCGAAACTCGGATGATGATGTCATTATTTTCCAAGTTCACCCCGCAGAGTGGGAAGAGAGCGATTTGGCACAATTCCGGGAGATGGTTGATTACGCACTTGAGACTTTCGATCTGTGGTTGACTACACCTTACGCTTATTTTACATGGCGTTACGATATGGCCAATCCCGTTATGGAAAAAGTGTCCGAGAATGAATACATAATTGACTGCACTTCTCTTGTGTATCCTCACCAGCTTGAATTGGTGGCTGAGCCGGCATTTTTTACCCGTTTGAATCCATCTGGGAAAATTCTTGACGAGTAACTTATGTCCCACTAAATTGGAGAAAATATAAGGAGAAAATCATCGGATTAGATTGCTAAAGGTTTAGAGCTTACAAATAGATTAATTCAATTTGACTCAGTCAACCTTTAGTCGATGACAAATCTTCGAGAAATTTATCCGAATGTGATCCAGCGCATTCGGTTTTTTATATCCAGTCAATATATTTCCATCAATAAGCTGAAACAGTAATGGCGTCCATCAATTTCAAAAGGAATATTAAATACTGGGCAGTGGTGGCTGTTCTTCTGACCACAGATTTTGTGGCGGGGCTTTTTGCTTTTTCCCGCACGGTGACCATTGCATTGGAGGAGCAATATTTCGCCTCTGACGAAATTCGGGCTGTTTTTCTGGTGATTCAGCTTGTATGGGTGGGGTTATTCTATTCAAACGGTAGGTATCGTGTGGACCCCACCATTTCACGTTTCCGTGAGATTCAGTCTCTGATCAGAATTACACTCACGTCTATCATCGTCGTTATTCTGTTTAATGAAATGCTTCCGGGGATACTGGCAGTTGAAAGTTCAGTTTTTCTTACCTATTGGTTCTATTTGATGGTCGGTCTGAGTGTCGGCAGAATGGTTATAAGAGTAATTCAGAAAGCATTAATGACGAGAGGGTACGGAAAGAAGAATACAGTAATTATAGGTACGGACGCCAGAGCAAACGATATTGCGGGGCATCTTGCTGCTGAGTCGACTGGTCACAATCTCATCGGTTTCGTTGAGTCTGGTGGAAACGATGCTAGTAAGCCTAATGGGCCAACTGGCCTTCCTGTACTTGGATCCCTGAATGAAATTCGTCAGATCATTGATGATCATCATGTGAATGAGGTAGTCATTGCCTTGGAGAAACCAGATCACAGTAGGTTGCTGGACATTTTGACTAGGTCTAACGGTGCTCCTGTGTCTCTCAGGATAATACCCGACATGTACGAAGTGATCAGCGGATTGGCAAAAACTGAGGAGCTATACGGGTTACCCCTAGTGGATATCAATCCGGAAATACTCACAATTCAACAGCAATTTGCCAAGAGACTCATTGATATTGCTGTTTCTGTTTTTGTGATTGTGCCACTTTTTCCAATATGGTTTCTTGTTTCCCTGGCGATCAAGATAGAATCCAGAGGACCTGTTCTATACAGGCAGGAGAGAGTAGGGCACAACGGAAGAGTATTTATGATCAACAAGTTCCGGTCTATGATGCAGGAGGCGGAGACTATGACCGGGCCTGTCTGGGCAAAAGAGGAAGACCCACGTATAACCAATGTTGGAAGACTTCTCAGACGATTCCGATTGGATGAAGTTCCGCAGTTCATCAATGTGCTTATTGGTGATATGAGCGTGGTGGGTCCTAGGCCTGAGCGGCCTTATTTTGTGCAGAAACTGATGGAGGAATTCCCTTTTTATTACCGTCGCCACCGGATCCGCACCGGCATCACAGGGTGGGCTCAGATCAAGCACTCTTACGATTCTTCTCTTTCGGATGTACGGCAGAAGTTGAAGTACGATTTCTTCTATATCGAGAATATGAGTCTCTCTCTCGATTTTCTCATCATGCTGCGCACGGTTCTTGTCATGATCTCGGGCAGGGGCCATTAAGAGCCCATCCGGGCAATCCAAATCACTGTTTGAAATACGCGGAAAGCGGTTATAGCTTTTGTTCAATGAGTGGAGTCCCACTAGAAAGATATGTCTCCGTCGAGGCCGTGATCCGTTTCGTCCGATTGGTGATTATTTCATCGGCTATGGCGTTTCCACTTCTCTACAGTCAGGTGCTGATGATTTCTTCCCAGGCACACATCTATGATGTTGAAAGAAAAAGTATTGTCCGTGGAAGTACCGACAGCTTTCTATCTCTCCGGTACCGACATGAATGGCGCAACGCTAGCCGCAGTGGCAACGATCTCATGACCACTTCCCTCGGGGATAAACGTTTACGGAATGACCGTTTCAAGATTTACCCCGAACTGTCAGCGAGAGCGTACCTAGATGGTGGACATCTTCAGCCGGACGGTCTCTATATTGATGTGGCACCCACTGTCACCGCACTGGGGCGTTACAACCTTTCTTCTGACAAGAGTTTTAGTATTACGGGGTGGTCAAGGTTAGAAAAACATTCCATGGTGGCCCCGGACGGATTTGATGTTCCTAAAGTGGCAGGACGGCCTCTTTTACACTCAGATTTTAGTTGGAACCAGGCTGTGGGATATAGCGATTTGCCAGGCTCAGATAATTCGTGGATAGAGTATCGCCTGGGCGACGGTGGTGTTATGGTCAATTATCCTGGTGGCGACGTCACTTTTGCCAAGAGTGCGCCTGTCTGGTCATCGGGTTATTCGGGGCAGCTGTGGCTTTCGGACAAGACTTCTAGCTTTACATTTCTGAGTCTCCGTCATCAGCTGTCCGAGCGGTGGTCCTTTGCTTTTTTACACGGCTCACTGAATTCCACTATTCGAGATTCCACATATTCTGGTTATTATCCACAGGGAGGCGGACTCCCCCTCATTACGAAACAGGTTGCCGTTCATCGTCTTGACTTTACCCCATTCGAAAATATGAGGGTCGGTTTTGGTGAATCTGTGATTTACGGAGGTCGCGGTTTGGAGATGGCCTACGCACTCCCCTTCGTTCCATACTGGACGGCTCAGGCCGATCTCAGCAATTCAGATAATTTGCAAATTGTGCTGGACTGGGAAGTTATTAAGCGGAATTTAGGGAGATTGTACGGGACTCTCTACCTCGATGAGTGGGACCTTGTGGACACGTTTAATAGAGATTCCAGCAGGAATTGGGCGGCTCTCCAGACAGGCCTAACAGTCAATCTCGACCAGTTCCTACCGTGGAAGCCTCTATTTCGAATGGAATGGACTCACCTGACTCCATACATATACGTTCACCGCAGTGAAGTAAATACATTTGAACACTACGGCGCCCCTCTGGGCCACTGGATCGGACCCAATGGTGAAGGTCTTTTCTTTTCTTTGGAAGGGCGACCCAAAGATCAGATATGGGTTCAAGCTTATACCACACTTTCCAAACGGGGTGAAGTGGACGAAGAGAGCTTGAACAGTCAATACCGGCAAGAGAAAGTTTCTTTTCTATATCGGACCTATGACGGTGAGGCCGAACAGCGGACGTTGTTTGGTATTAGGGGAGAATGGTCCTTCAACAGTTGGGCCAGAGTCAAGTTTGATTTTTTCAGTAGCGACTGGAGTCAGTATCTGGCCACCGATTCGGCTACCCGGTCGGACATACAAAAAGTGGATGCCACTCTGCAGATCATTATTGGTCTGTGATCTTTCTCCTCACCACAGCCGCTGCCCTCTATTTTTTCTTTTTGATCTGGCTTCGGGCCGGATTATCTAACGAACAACCGGAAAGTAGTAACCTTCCCACGGTCTCAGTAGTGGTGGCGGCCCGGAATGAAGAGACGGTTATTGGCAAACTGATGGAAAATCTTCAGGCACAAGAGTATTCCGGGGAGAGGTTGGAATACATCATCGTTGATGATCACTCCGATGACAGCACGGTAGCAGTTGTGAGAGATTTTGCGGCGAGAGATGAACGGTTCCGTTTAGTAACAGCAGTGGAGGTGCCGCCGGGTGTGGCGCCGAAAAAGTGGGCGCTACATCAAGGCGTAAACGAGGCGAAAGGTGAAATACTTCTCTTGACAGATGCAGACTGTACTGTGGGCTCAAACTGGATCCAGAAAATGACAACACCTTTTTCCCGAGAGAGTGTGGGAATGGTGCTGGGATCGAGCCCATTGGGACGAAGGAATTCTTTGTGGGAGAGAATCACAAGAGTTGATTCAGTGGGACTGGACGCATTGATGGCGGCAGGAGCCTGCCGAAACTTTCCTCTTACTGCTAGCGGCCGTAATCTGGCTGTCCGGCGACAAACGTTTGATGAGGCCGGTGGTTACAAAAAATTTGGGGCGTTTATTTCCGGAGATGATGATCTAATGATGCATCTCATTGCCAAGAATGGTTGGACTGTTTTTCCGTGCCTGTCAGCAGGCTCAGAGGCGGAGAGTTCGTCGCCAGAGGGATTCATGGCTTTCATCCAACAGCGATTGCGGTTTGCCTCCAAAGGAAAAGCTTATTACGGGCTCGACTTTGTGGATCGGCGGTTCAGGTTTGTCTTGGCTCTCATCTATATTGCTAATGTTTCAGTCATGACGGGACAGATTATTTTTCTCACGGGATATTCTTCATATTGGCTTCTGCCGTGGTTTATTAAAATGATTGCGGATGGGCTTCTTATCACCAGTTATCTTTCCAAAATGGAAAGGTCTTTTGATGTGCCCATTTTTTTATTGAATGAAGTTTGGCACAGTCTTTATGTGGCCGTTGTTGGTACTCTGGGATCGTTCGTGAAAATCCACTGGAAAGGGCGGCAGAGTCAATCAAAGCTCACCGCCGCAGGCAAGTGACACGGCCGGGAAGCAATGGAAATTTCGATGAGCGGGTCGTAATTTCCCGTCGAGAAGAGAGCTAATAACATTTAAGTAATATGATTTCGATAAAAGAGATTAGAGAAAATCCAAACCGCATCAGCCAAGCTGCAGATGCGAAGGGGGAATCCATCCAGATAGAGAAACTTCTGGAGCTAGACAACAAATCCCGAGAGTTGATTCAGGATGTGGAAGAGAAAAAGGCGGAACGGAACCGGATCAGTGAGAAGATCGCCCAGCTAAAGCGGAAGGGAGACGATGCCGACGGTCTCATCAGTGAGATGCGTGAGTTGTCTTTGCAGATCAAAGAGGGAGATGGAGCGCTGGCGGAATTGAAAGAGCAGCTTGACAACCTCCTGAGGTGGGTGCCTAACGTTCCTCATGAATCCGTCCCTGTAGGTGATGATGAATCCGCTAATGAGCTGGTACGAAGCTGGGGTGAGGAACCGTCCTTCGATTTTATGCCTCTGAATCACACGGATCTGGCCGAGTCTCTGGAATTGCTTGATTTCACAAGAGCTGCGAAAATTTCCGGTTCCGGATTTCCCTTATATACCAAATCTGGAGCTCGTCTGGAGCGAGCACTCATTAACTTCATGTTAGAGCATCATGGTGCACGTGACTATAGTGAGGTTATGACACCCTTCATGGCGCTGGAGTCAGCTACAGAGGCCACGGGTCAGCTGCCGAAACTGGAAGAAGATATGTATCGAGTGGAGAATGATGGCCTGTACCTTATACCAACTGCAGAAGTGCCTATTACCAATATTCACCGGGAAGAGATTCTGAAGGGTTCTGACCTACCCATTCGTTATGTGGCCTATTCACCCTGTTTCCGGCGGGAGGCAGGGTCGTATGGTAAGGAAACCCGGGGGTTACTTCGTGTTCACCAGTTCAACAAAGTTGAGCTGGTGAAACTTGTTCATCCCGACAGTTCTTATGACGAATTGGAATCGCTAACTACTGATGCGGAATCTGTACTTCAGACACTAGGTCTTCATTATCGTGTCGTTTCGCTCTGTACCGGCGACCTCAGTTTTGCAGCGGCGAAATGTTACGATCTCGAAGTGTGGGCGCCCGGTGAAAAGCGGTGGTTGGAAGTCTCCAGTTGCAGCAATTTTTTATCTTTCCAGGCACGGCGAGCGGAGATTCGTTTTCGAGACAAGGGTGAAAAAGTACGCCATGTTCATACTCTTAATGGCTCCGGTTTGGCCACACCGAGATTGATGATTGCACTGCTGGAAACCTATCAGACTGATGAAGGAACGGTTACAATCCCCGAACCTCTGCAACCTTATTTTGGGGGTTCAATCCTCAAATAAGAGTATGTTATTCCGGCGAGTCTTTTTCCTGACAAACGCTGTTTTCTGGACAGTTTTCCTTGGTATAATTGTCATTGTTTTGGGTCCCGCTGACTTTAGGGGACATTTTGTTGGATGGATTACAAGGGTCTATTCTAAAATTCTGTTGGCGTCCAGTGGCGTTAAACACAGGGTAGTTGGTCTCGACCGATTGGATCGAAACAATCACTATATTTTTGCATCAAACCACGAAAGCGCTTTTGATATCCCACTAATATTCGGTGGTCTGCCGTTTCACATTGTTTCCATCGCTAAAAAAGAGTTGAAGAAAATACCTATTTTCGGTTGGGCGATGGTGGCGGCCCGGCACATTTTTATTAACCGTTATAATAGGACGAAAGCGAGGGAATCGCTTGAACAAGCAAAAGCATCGTTGGATCATAACCCTCGTTCTGTAATCATTTTTCCGGAAGGGACCAGAAGTGAAGATGGTGAAATACATCAGTTTAAAAAAGGTGGGCTTGCCATTGCCATTGATCTTGGAATGGACGTGGTACCTCTGGCGGTTTGTGGTACTAGAGATATTCTGGCAAAGCGGTCTTTTGCCTTGCGGTCCGGCGAGGTGGAACTTCGGGTGGGTGCCCCGATTTCGGTTGTACAATGGAAAAAACGTCCGAAAAATGAGTTTGCCGAGACTGTAAGGGAGTGTGTGGTAGCCATGAAGCGTGACTGGGCAAGTGAGAGGGTGGCGCCATCGCTGGAGGCTGTGGCTGCGTGATGTATCAATCTGTAAGGCGAATGCCACTTTTTTCCGTCAGTGAAGAGCGGCCGCTGTTTTGCCGTGATGAAGAATATTTGGTGAGATGGTGGTTCAGTCTGGTGCCGGGCTGTAGAGTACTGTATGGCGACGGGGATGCGTTCATCTTTGTGGATGCAGGGGAGCGAAATCGCCATGATGGACCTGATATTGAGGATGCTGTGATCATTCACGGCGGAGAGATGGTGAAGGGAGATGTGGAGTGTCATCTTTTATCGGGAGACTGGTTTCATCACGGCCACAGCAAGGATAACCGGTACAATGATGTCATGCTTCATCTGGTCGCGGATTGTGATAAGGATGCAATCACCGCACTTGGACGAAAGATTCCTACAGTGGTGGCGCTGCCTCAGTTTGTTGCGTTTCCTGATCATGCAGGAAAGGGTCTGCTGGATAACTCTGAGGTACTGAAAAGATTGAACCCTTTCATTGAGTGGCGTTGGTCAGAGAAAGTTTTGCGGTTCAGCCGAAATCTGGCGGACAGTGAGAATCCAGAAGTCATTTTTCTCATCGCTTCATTTCGGGCTCTCGGTTATCCGGGCAATAAGAAACCTTTTGAGAAACTGGCGAAAGCGTTGCAGATGGAGAGGCTTCGGGGTTTAGGACTCCAAGAAGTGACCCACATTCTTTTCGCCCTTTCGGGATTGGTGGGCGCCGGTGGAATGAAAACTCAACGTGAAATTGTGAAAGTATCTGATCTAGTTTGTGCTGTTCCGGCGTCCCTCTGGCGCCGGGGTGGCGTCCGACCTCACGCCTGGCCTCAGCGGCGAATGGCCTTCGCCGGCCGTCTGGTACAAAAACTGACAGAAGACTGGGCACCGTGGTCCACCGATGAGGAAATGAGCTGTAAGTCGATGGAGGATATTTTTGGTAAGCATCTTCCCGGCAAAGGATGGACTACGGAATGGCTCGGGAATGTGGTGCTCCCCATGAGGAAGGCGGTTCTGAAATCCCCTGACAGTTTACAGTTGTGGTTTGATCTTTTTCTACCGGAGCCTTATGGCAGGCACAGGCGGCATTTTGGCGGCCGAGTATCACCTAGGTTTTTGCGGAACTTTGCCGTCGGTCAGGGGTTGATCCAGCTAAACAAGATGTGGAAGCAATGTAACTCATTAAATCTCTGTCCCCTTTGTCGCTGAGATGACACTGCTTAACCGTGAAGAGACCGCAAGGCGAGCAACTGAAGCACGTGACGCCGGTAAAATTGTTGTTTTTACCAATGGCTGTTTTGATCTTTTGCATAGCGGGCACGTTACCCTTCTGGAAGTAGCGGCGGGCGAAGGAGATCTACTTATTGTTGGATTAAACAGCGACAGTTCTGTACGTCGCCTTAAAGGAGAGGGACGGCCTGTTCAACCTGAGGCGGAAAGAGCAGAAGCTCTTCTGGAAGTTGAGGCAGTTAGTGTTGTAACAATTTTCATTGAAGATACACCACTAGAGCTCATCGACAGTATTAAGCCGGATGTGTTGGTAAAAGGTGGAGATTACAGTAGGGATGAAATTGTAGGTGCAGATATTGTCCTTTCGAGAGGTGGTGAAGTTGTGAGAGTACCTCTTATTGAAGGT
>MDSZ01212855.1_pt1 | contig 41033 bp, 41 predicted proteins | sample 811201 | NCBI WGS metagenome assembly MDSZ01 (sample SAMN05326647, study PRJNA326480) | marine metagenome | isolation source: seawater | place: Indian Ocean: North | collected 2010 | reverse complement strand
GTTAGATTATAAATAATAATAATATTTAATTTTGATAGACATAACTTTTTTCAAGAAAGAGCTTAATGAATTAATTTATCGCCTGAGCAAAGCTCAGGAATGTCTTTGACTTACCTAGATTAAAAGCAAATAAAAGAGAATTAGAACAATTAGCCTCTGAACCTGAGTTTTGGGAAAATCAGAATAATGCAAAAAAATTGATGCGTAATCTTGATGATGTAAAGGATCAATTGAATCAAGTAGAAAAATGGGAAAATTACATTTCTGATGCTAAGGCTTCTTTAGAACTTTATGAGCATGATCCCGATGAGGAAATTATTTGCGAGTCACAGAAAGATTTAGAAATATTGAGGGAGAACCTTGATACATGGGAATTTCAAAGGCTTTTGTGTGGTGAGTATGATAGGGAGTCTGCAGTTGTATCTATCAATGCAGGTGCAGGTGGGACTGATGCGCAAGATTGGGTTGAAATATTATTAAGAATGTATACTAGATGGGCTGAAGATCATTCAATGCAAGTAAATATAAATGAATTTTCGGAGGGTGAAGAGGCTGGAATTAAAAGTGTTACTTTGGAAATTGAAGGTAAATATGCATATGGATACCTGCAAAACGAAAAAGGCACTCATAGACTTGTAAGGATATCTCCCTTTAATGCAAATGGTAAAAGGCAAACTAGCTTCGCAGGAGTTGAGGTAATGCCAAAATTAGATGATAATATTTCTTTAGAAATTCCAGATAAAGACCTTGAGATAACTACCAGTAGATCAGGAGGAGCTGGTGGACAGAATGTGAATAAAGTTGAGACAGCGGTTAGAATATTGCATATACCATCTGGTATCGCTGTAAGATGCACCCAAGAAAGGTCTCAATTACAAAATAAAGAAAAAGCTTTGATATTATTAAAATCAAAATTATTAGTTATTGCTAAAGAGCAGAGAGCATCAGAAATAGCTGATATCAAAGGTGATATCGTTGAAGCAGCATGGGGTAATCAGATTAGAAATTATGTATTTCATCCTTATCAAATGGTGAAAGATTTAAGAACTAAAAAGGAAACTAATGATTTGGCTTCTGTTCTTGATGGTGGCTTAGACCAATTTATACATGAATTATTGCGTTATAATTTAGCTTCTAATAAGAATATTTAATTATGGAAATTAAGAAAATAGATGTAGAAAAAAAAGTTTCTCCTCCAAGCTTTATCAAATTAGCAATGAGAAATATGGTTAGAAAAGGTAGTAAAAGTATTTATCATTTTTCTATAACTTTTTTGGTCTTAGTTGGATTACTTATGATTTTAGCTATTTTGGGTAAGCCAAACATTCCAGTTTAATAAAGTATTTATGGTAATTCAAAATAAATGTAATTTTAGTTGTGATTTAATTTTCCAATGCAAAGATAATGAAGAATTCCTAAATTTATTTAAGATAGAAAAAAATGATCAGATATTCCAGAAACATTTTTGGGAAGAGATTCTTATATGTTGGATTAGTATAGTAATTCTTGAAAAAAGGTCAAAATACAAAAATAAAATCTGTATGGAAAATAATTTTTCTCTGAGTTTGAATTTTGTCGATGATGAAGAAATATCTTGCATTAATAAAAAATGGTTAGATAAATCAGGCGCGACAGATGTTTTATCTTTCCCAATACTCTGCGAAAATTTACCGATTCAAAAATTAGCTTTGGTAGAATTAGGAGATATTTTTATTTCTATAGAAAGAGCATTTCAGCAGTCTTTAGATTATGAACATTCACTCCAAAGCGAAATGTTATTTCTGGCGAGTCATGGACTATTACATTTGTTCGGTTGGGAACATGACAATCAAAAACAACTTGATAGTATGTTGAATTTTCAGCAATATTTAATTTCTAAATCAACTCAAAATAATAATTAGTGATTAATCTAAATTAATGAAGCAAAATTATCATTTTTCTAATTCTACAAGGAAATCATTTAGGACTTCTGAGAACTTCGTAGCAAGTCTAAGGTATGCATTAAAAGGATTAATTTATTGTTTTAAACTAACAAGAAACTTTAGAATTCAGGTTTACTTTGCTATTTTCAGTCTTGTTCTGGGATTTATTCTTAATTTGAAGAGTTATGAATTTCTAATTCTAATTTCAACAATAATTTCTGTTCTAATTCTTGAATTGCTTAATACATCAATCGAATCTTTGGTGGATATTGTTGTAGGTAAAAAATATAATAAATTGGCAAAAATATCCAAGGATTGTGCCGCTGCATCAGTTTTATTGGCTGCGATAAATTCAATTTTTATTGCTGTATATTTATTCTTTCCAAAAATCATTATAATAATAGAAAAACTATAGTATATGTTTTTGGTAATCGATAATTATGATAGCTTTACGTATAATTTAGTCCAATATATTGGAGAACTTTCTTCTGAGTATCCCACCGCAAAAGATATTGTTGTGAAAAGAAATGATGAAATAAGCTTGCAAGAAATTAGAGAATTAAAGCCAAAAGGAATTTTGCTTTCACCTGGACCAGGTAATCCTGATCAATCTGGAGTTTGCTTGCCAATTTTGAAAAACATATCAAAAGATATTCCTACTCTGGGAGTTTGTCTGGGTCATCAAGCTTTAGCGCAGGCTTTTGGAGGCAAAGTGATAGTATCCAAAGAACTGATGCATGGTAAAACATCAAAAATATTTCATGAAGCAAAAGGATTATTTCAAGGAATTTCAAATCCTTTTATTGCAACTAGATATCATAGCTTGATAGTTGAATCAAATTCTCTACCAAAATGCTTTGAGATTACAGCTTATTTAGAAGACTCTACTATTATGGGAATAAATCATAGAAAGTTTAAACATATTCATGGTGTCCAATTTCATCCAGAAAGTGTTCTTACTCAATTTGGTCATAAATTAATAGGTAATTTTCTAAAATTGACCGAAAAGATTTAGAATTTACTAGTTAGTTTTTATTATGAGAATTTTATTTGCAAGAAAAATTATTTTTTTCTCTCTTTTGAGTTTTCTTTTTCCAGCGGGTGTATTTGCAGAAAGCCTTATATTTAAATTTTTTGGCCATAGTAATTTCCTCATCAAAGGAGGAGGGTCTTCAGTTCTGATTAATCCATTTAAATCATCTGGATGCACAAGCAATTTTGTCGAAAAGAAGAATCTTAATCAAGATTTTATTTTAGCAAGTTCGAGATTATCTGACGAGGGATTTAATCCTCGTAATAAATTAATGTTTGTAGATTCAGGCACTTATAAATATGGAGATATTATATTGAATGGATCATTGATTCCTCATGATAGAGTATCGGGAAGAAGATATGGTATGGCAACAGTTTGGACGTGGAAGCAAAATAATTTTAAGATTGTACATATGGGTGGAGCTGCAGGCGAACTTAAAATAAAAGATAAAATATTATTATCTAGACCTGATATTTTATTTATTTCTATAGGAGGTGGTGCTAAATCTTATAATGGTGCAGAGGCTGCACAAGTCATAAAAACTTTAAAACCTTTAAGTATTATTCCAGTTCATTTCATGCAAAAAAATAAGACTAAAGAGAATTGTGAGCTTTCTGATTCCCAGGAATTTATGGAAAACATATCTTCTGATTTTAAAGTAAAATATGTAGGTAACAAATTTGAAATTAATACCAAAGATCTTAAGGAAAAATCAATCTACTTTTTTACCAATTAATTATTATATGAATCTAGATAATTATAATTCTCCCAAAAAATTTGCATTTGTTCTTTAGTTCCAATACTAACTCTTAAACACTTATCAAGATCTTTTTTTTTGGCCATACTTCTTATTAGTATTCCTCTTTCTCTCATTTTTTTCTCAAGAACTTGAGGCTCTAAATTAGGCCATAGAAGAAAATAATTTCCACCAGAAAAATGGGTTTTAATATTATTTGATTCAAACTTTTGTTTTATCCAATCTCTTGAATGTAATACTTTCTTAACATAGTTTTCAATATATGATTTATCTTTTATTGCAGCTATTGAAGCAATTACAGCAAAACTATTTACATCATATGGACCAGTAACTTTTTTGATATATTCAATTACTTTATTATTACCAAATGCAAAGCCCATTCTTAAGCCAGCAAGTCCAGCTGTTTTCGAGAGGGATTGGAGTATTACAATATTTTTTGTTTTCTCAAAATCAATTATTGGAATAACACTATCCCCAAGGAATTTTTCATAAAGCTCATCAACAACTATTAGGCTATTTTTATTGAGGTTGGCTAATTCAATGATCTTTTTTGCACTCAATACTGATCCTGTAGGATTATTAGGATTGCATATAAATACTATTTTAGGATTGTATTGTTTGATCTTTGTCTCAAAATCTTTTATCGGAAATAAAAATTCTGAACCTAAATATGACGATGTTACCGTCTTCATTCCTCTCATTTCAGCACATGGAGCATAGTATCCGAATGTAGGATTTGTTGTCAGAAAGAATTGGTTTTTTTGACCATAGGAATTGAATATAGCATTTATTGCAGCATCAGCACCATTAAAGATTCCTATCTGATTGATTTTGATTCTTTTGGATTCGAAATAATCTTCATATAATGTCTTCTTTAATAAACTATATTCTGGGTATACTGCAATCTCATTTAATTTAATATTCTTAAGTGCATTAAGTACCTTTATACTAGGCCCTAAGGTATTTTCATTAAAATCTAATCGCAATAAATTTCTTCTGTTCTCTAAGGGTGCAGAGTATGCATTCATACTTATAATTTCATCCCTTGGTTTAGGAATCAAACTATCAAAACTATTTAAATCATTCATCACATTCTTTCCAAAGTTTCTATTCCTAGAATTCCTAAACTTAATTTTAGAGTCTTTTCAGTTAATGCACACAGAATTAATCTAGACAATTTTTTATATTTTGATTCCTTGAGAATTGGTAATTTGTCATAGAATCTGTTAAATGTTTGACATAATTCAAATAAATAATTGCATAGTCTATTAGGCATTAAATCATTTTCAATTGATAAAATGATTTCGTCAAATTTAAGTAATTTCTTAATTAGATTCCATTCTGCATCATGTTCATATGAGATATTTTTGGAGTCATTCGTTTCTAATCTTGAATTATTTTTCCTGTTAATACCTGATATTCTGACAAGAGTGTATAAAAGATAGGGAGCAGTATTTCCATTCAAAGCAAGCATTTTTTCAAAGCTAAATTGATAGTTTGTGATTCTATTTTGACTGAGATCAGCATACTTTACTGCACCAATTCCAATTACATTTGATGTGTGCTCAATAAAATTTTCTGATTCATTTCTATTCTCACTAACTAATCTATTAGACAGATCTTCTTTAGCTCTTTTAACTGCTTCTTTTAATAGATCTTTTAGTCTAATTGTTTTACCTTCTCTTGTTTTTAATTTTTTACCATCTATTCCTTGAACCAATCCAAATGGAACGTGCTGTACCTGGCAATTATGAGGTATCCAATTTGCTTTCTTTGCTACCTCAAAAACTGCAGAAAAATGATTAGCTTGCCCATGATCTGTTACATATATGATTTTGTTTGCATTGTCGCCATTGGGATGCTCATTGAATCGATATTTTATTGCAGCAAGGTCAGTAGTAGCATAGTTATAACCTCCATCACTTTTCTGAACTATCAAAGGCAAAGCATTACCCTCTTTATTTTTCATTTCATCTAAAAATACACATTTTGCTCCTTGATCTTCAGTTAATAGGTTTTTATTACTCAGTTCTTCAACAATATTTCTTAAAAATCGATTATAAAAAGATTCTCCACGCTCTTCAATTTTAATATTTAATAATTTATATATTACATTAAATTCCTCTCTTGATTGGTTGCATAAAAGTTTCCATGCAGAAATTGATTCTTCGTTACCGCTTTGTAATTTTACTACTTCAGATCTAGATCTATTTTGGAAGTCAGAGTCATTATCAAATCTTTGTTTAGAAATTTTATAAAATTCTACCAAATCTCCTATATTAATTTTATTAGCACCATTCAAAAAATCAGGGAAAACATCTTTTAAGTGTGTTATTAACATTCCAAATTGTGTACCCCAATCCCCTACATGGTTAAGCCTTAGTACCTCATAACCCCTTAATTCGAATAATCTTGAAATCGAGTCACCAATGATTGTAGATCTTAGATGACCAACATGCATTTCTTTGGCAATATTAGGACTAGAAAAATCAACAATTATTTTATTATTATTTGAAGTAAGCGGTATTCCTGCACGCTTGCAATTTTGCCTAAAAATTAATTGTTCAATAAGTATTTCTTTTTTTATTCTTATATTTAGAAAACCAGGCCCAGCTATTTTTATGTCTTCACATAAAAGGGAGAATTTTGAATTATTTGTTAGAAAGCTAATGAATTCTAATGCAATATCACGAGGGTTTTTTTTAAGTCTTTTAGATAAGACTAAGCATATACTTGATTGGTAGTCACCAAATTCCTCTCTAGAAGATGTTGTAATAATATTCTTACAAACTTCATTATATATATTAATTTTGTTGTTTTGATTTAAAATTTCTTTGAGTGAAAATTCAAAGCATATCGATAATTCCTTGAGAGTTGAAAGCATAAATTATTTTTTTGTTTTCTTATCTTTTAACTAATATAACGCATGCTGAAATCAATCCAATTACTTTTTGTGGTAGCTGAGCTTGTTGAAATTAAGTTAATACCATCAATAAAGTATTTATCTATTTCATTTGGATTAATTCCTGATACTTCGATAGAAATATTATTTTTTTTACTTTGCTTTCTTGATAAATTTCTTAAATTTTCAATTGAAGTTCTTAATAAGTCAGGCTCAATTTCATCTAGTAATATGCTATCAGCACCAGCTAAAATTGCTTCTCTAGCTTGATTTATATTTTCTGCTTCTATTATTATATGAGTTGTAAATGGTGAATTTTCTCTGATTTTCCTAACTACTTTATCTAAATTTTCACTCCATGCGATGTGGTTTTCTTTGACCATCGCGGCATCAAAAAGTCCCATCCTATGATTAATACCTCCGCCGCATTTAAAGGCATATTTTTCTAATATTCTTAATCCTGGGGTCGTCTTTCTAGTATCTGCTAATTTAATATTTGTATTTTTTAATTTATCTACTAACTTAGCCGTGTAAGAGCTTATACCTGATAGATGCATTGCAATATTAAGTGATGTCCTCTCACCAGCTAGAAGACTTTTTGGTGATCCAGTTAATTCCAGTATTCTTTGATGTTTGGTAAATTTTTCTCCATCATTAATAAGTAAATCTAATTTGATTTTTGGATCAATTCTTTCATAAATTTTTTTTATTAATTCTGCTCCACAAAAGATACCATCCTCTTTACTGATCCAATAGGCTTTCCCAATTTCTTTAGAAATTCCAGAGACAGTAAGATCGCCGCTCCCAAGGTCCTCATCTAGCCAATTATCAATAATTCTATTTATGTAGTAAGAATTCCAGTTCAATTTTAAAGATTAATATTTTAACATTTTAACTTTAGATGCTAACTTAAGTAAAAATTTATAATGTTGGCTTTACTTTCCAATACAAAATTTTGAAAATATATTGTCCAGCAAATCTTCATTAATTTCTTCCCCACTTAGTTTAGAAAGATTTTTAATACTGTCTCTAATTTCAATTGATAGTAAATCAAATGGTAATTTATTTGAAATTATTTTATCAGTATCATTTAGATTTTTTAAGCAATCAAGTAAATTTCCAAGTTGCCTTTTATTTAAAAAAATATTAATACCATCTTTTTGATCCCAATCACATTTAATGAATATCTTTTCTAGTAATTCTTCTTCTCCAATATTGTTCTTAATGCTCATTAAATGGGTCTTATTCGATTTTGCTATTTGATTTATATCTTTATCAATAATTAGATCTTTTTTGTTGCCAATAATAGTTATCAATTTTTTATTAGGAATCTTTTTGATTATTTGTTCATCCTTTTTATCAAATCCCTTTGAAACATCGTAAATGTATATAACATAATCAGCTTTAGTGATCATCTCTAAACTTTTTTGGATACCTATGTTTTCAATTAGGTCACCAGTTTCCCTTATCCCCGCAGTATCAATAATTTTAATTGGAAGATTTTTTATTGTTAAATTAACCTCAATAATATCTCGTGTGGTTCCTGGAATATTAGTAACTATTGCTTTTTTTTGTTTTGCAAGCAAGTTTAGAAGTGAACTTTTACCTGTATTGGTTTGACCAATTAGTGCGATTGATATTCCTTCATTTACCTCATAATCGCGATTGGAATTTTCTATTAGTGATTTAAGTTGATTCTTAATATCCTTCAAATTAATGCAGAAATTATCATAGTCGAACTCTTCAAGTTCCTCGTCGAAATCTACTCGTGCCTCTATCTCTGCTAATAAATCAATTAATTGATTTTTAATAGCATCAATTTTATTTTTAATTTCGCCCCTGATACCATTTAAAGCAATCTCTGCTGCACGAACATTTTTTGCGTTTATCAAATGATTAATTGACTCAGCTTGGGTTAGATCTATTTTGCCATTAAGAAAAGCTCTTTGACTAAACTCTCCTGGATGAGCTATGCGCGCGCTTGTATTAGCTAGTAATACATCCAATACTCTTCGAACTGAGATTACTCCACCATGACAATGAAGCTCTACAGTATCTTCTCCAGTGAAACTATTCGGTTCTTTCATAACTAAAACTAATATCTCATCAATTAATTGATCTTCTATCTTGTCTTTTACGTATCCATAAAAAACGCGGTTTGCTTGCCACGCAAATTCTGCATTAGTCTCAACAATCATTTTGCAGCTTCTAATTGCCTCAAAGCCAGAAACTCTTATTATTGCTATTCCTCCTTTTCCAATAGTATTTGAAGTAGCTATGGCAGCTATAGTTTCTCTACTGGTTAATTTAGATTCCATATCTCGCTTTAGTTTTAATAATTAAGTAGGATTATTGAAGTTTTTTAAAGTTAATTTTAAATATGAGATTTATTAGAGATATTAGCTATAGAAAAATCTTATCATTATTTTGGCAACAGAATGGAAATCCATTATTTAATGCTAAAGGAATTGCTGTTGGTGTATTTAGTGGATGCTTCCCATTCTTTGGATTTCAAACATTATTAGGAGTATTTATTGCAAAAATTATTAAAGGTAATTTAGTGCTTGCTGCACTTGGAACTTGGATTAGTAATCCAATTACTTATGTTCCGCTATATTTTTTAAATTACAAAATTGGATCATTTTTACTTCAAAACGAAGATAAATTGAAAATAGATGCTGAAACTTTTAAATTCGATATATGGAGTAGCGGTTTGCAATATATTGTCAGGATACTAATTGGTTCAACTCTTGTCGGTTTGATATCTGGTGCATTTATTGGTTTACTTACTTATTATCTGTATTCTATTCAAATTAAAAGAAATGATTTTTAGTTTAATTCAACTCTCGCAATAGCAATAACATCTGCCATGGATTTAATTTGATCAATTGTTTTATTTAGTTGACTGTAGCTTCCAAGCTCAACACATAGATTAATTATCGCGGGCATTCCAGTAGCTGTTTTTACACTTGCGTCACTGACATTAATTCCTTTATCGGAAAGTCTCATAAGAATGTCCTTTAAGACCCCTACTCTGTCTATAACTTCAATTCTTAGTTGAATAGGGAATTTATTATTATCATTTTTATTATTATTATTCCAGCAAACAGGTAATCTTCTTTCAATTGGGATCGGGTGGATATTTTCACAATCTCTCCTGTGTATTGTTATGCCGTGATTACCAAGAGATACTGCTCCGACTATTTCTTCCCCTGGAAGAGGACTACAGCACTTGCCAAGTCTATAATCAAGACCTTCCACACCTGCAATAGGAGATTTGTTTGAATTTCTTGAAATATACTTCGTTGTATTGATTTGCTGTTTTAGATTTTTAGCTAGTTCAACATTATTTTCAATCTTTTCTTCTTCTGTTTGAATTCTTATCTCTTCCCTAAGTCTGTTTAAAACTTGATGCAATGTTAGGCCTCCATAACCTAGGGAAGCCAAAAGATCTTCTATATTTTTTAAGTTACATCTATTGGCTACCTTCTTCATCGCTTCACTGGATATTAAAGAATCAAATCCAGTCCTCCCAACTTCCTTCTCTAATAGCTCTTTCCCTCGTTTAATAGTTTCCTCTCTATGACTTTTTTTATACCATTGTCTTATTCTGTTTTTAGCATTTGGGGTAACTACAAAATTTAACCAATCTAAGCTTGGACTGGCATTATTAGTAGTTAGGATTTCAACAAAATCGCCATTCTTGAGAAGGGTAGATAATGGCGAAAGTTTTTCATTGATTCTTATACCATTACAATGATTTCCAACTTCTGAGTGAATTCTGTAAGCAAAGTCGATTCCAGTTGATCCTTTTCTTAACCCAACAACATCACCTTTAGGAGTAATTACAAATACTTCTTCATCAAATAGATCTTCCTTAATAGATGCTAAATAATCATTATGGTCTTTTTCGTTGCCTTCTTGCTGCAATTCTAATAATTGTCTGAGCCAATTAAATCTTTCAGTATTACCCTTAGCGGGTGAACCACCCTCTTTGTATTTCCAGTGTGCTGCAATTCCAAACTCAGCAATTTGATGCATCTCTGAGGTTCTAATTTGAACTTCGATTGGTCTGTGTCTACCTATTACTGAAGTATGCAAAGATTGATAGCCATTTGGTTTTGGCAGGCCAATATAATCTTTGAATCTACCTGGTATTGGTTTAAAAGTATCATGGACTACTGCTAAAGCTCTATAACAATTGTCACTATTGGGAACAATAATCCTTAGAGCAGCAACATCATAGATCTCATGAAATTGTTTTTGCTGGCGTTGCATTTTGCTCCAAATACCATAGAGATGTTTTGGGCGGCCAGTAATTTCAAATTCATTTAACCCTACATTTATAAGTCTGTTTTTTATTAAATTAATGGTAACTTTTAATCTTTTTTCTCTATCACTTCTTTTGAGAGATATTTGATTTTTTAAATTATCATAATCTTCTGTTTCTAGAAATTTGAATGCTAAATCTTCAAGTTCCCATTTGAATCTATTAATGCCTAATCTATTAGCTAGTGGAGCATAAATCTCCCTAGTTTCTTTTGCTATTCTCTCCTTTCTTTCTGAATTTAGCCATTCAATTGTTCTCATATTATGAAGTCTGTCGGCTAATTTCACTAATACGACGCGAATATCACTCGCCATTGCGAGAAACATTTTTCTTAAATTTTCTGCTTGTGCTTCAGTTCTGTTATTGAAGTGAATCCCCCCCAGTTTAGTGACTCCTTCAACTAGAGTTTTAACCTCTAATCCAAAAATCTCTTCAATTTTTGATAGTGGCACACCAGTATCTTCTACAACATCATGAAGCAGTCCTGCCGCTATAACAGATGCGCTGGCTCCTATTTCTTGAAGAAGATCAGCAACCGCAACTGGATGAATGATGTATGGCTCACCACTAGCTCTATATTGACCATGATGAGCTTTGTGAGAAAGTAGAAATGCTTTGGCAATCAAAGTGGTGTCTCTATCATGCTTAATTCCTTGCTCATCAAATTGTTTGATAATTTCAGTTAGCCAAATAGGAAGTTTTATTCCATATTCATATGAATCACTTTCATTAATCCTATTTTCAGGCACAATAGTTTTTGAAACCATTGGTTTCTTTTTTTCGTTTGAATTTGCCTTTGCTTCAAACATATAAAATTACCTTTTATATATTTTATTGATTAGTCGTCAAATTTGCTACAGAAATTATGAAAAATAGATCTCAGGAAATTATTGCAGTTAATAGTTTGACAGTAAATTATTCATCAAATTTAATACCAATTCTCAAAAAAATTAATCTTAAAGTACTGAAAGGTCAACATTTAGCTATTATTGGCCCTTCGGGATGCGGGAAAAGTACACTTGCTAAGTCATTAGTCAGGATGCTTCCTTCGGGATCAATTTGTAAAGGCTATTTAGAGATTAATATGCAAAATCCATATGAAATGGATTCAAAGGAATTGCAAATCTTCAGAAGAAGAAATTTTGGATTTATTTATCAGGATTCTATAAAGAAGCTAAATCCTCTTATGACAGTTGGTGATCACCTCAGGGAGTTGTTAAGAATTCATTGGGATAAAAAGTCAAATTATTTTATTGAGAAATCACTGATAGAAATTTTTCGCAAAGTTAGGATTGATATTGATAGATTGAATTGTTTCCCCCATGAATTTAGTGGTGGTATGAGACAAAGGGTATGTATTGCTCTAGCTATAGCATTGAATCCTCCTCTTCTAATAGCTGATGAACCTACAACAAGCTTAGATAGTAAAACAAGTTATGAAATAATGGAGCAACTTTTAGATATATGTGATCAATATGGGAGCACACTCGTTTTGATAAGTCATGATATAAATCTTGCTGCAAAATGGTGTAAAAACATAATTATCATGAATGATGGACAAATTAAAGAGCAGGGAGAAATTAAAAGTGTATTAAGTAAACCTAATTCAATGATTGGTCAAAAATTAGTTAAGGCAAATTTTGAAAAACTTAAGCCAAATAAATTCTATGGAAATAATAATGAACCAATATTAGAAGTAATCAATTTAAGATGTTGGTATAGACTTAATTCTTCAATATTAAAACCAAAGTGGAATAAAGCTTTAGACGAAATAAGTTTCCAGTTGTTTCGTAACGAAACTTTGGGAATTGTTGGTATTTCTGGTTGTGGTAAAAGTACACTTTGTAGAGCATTGATAGGACTTATTAAGAAAAGAGGGGGCTCAATTAAGATTTTTGATAATCATATACAGCAAGAAACAAAAATTAGTTTTAAAAGATCAAAAATAATACAAATGATTTTTCAAGATCCTTTCTCAAGCTTAAATCCAAAGATGACCATAAAAAATATATTGGAGGATGTTTGCAGGATTCACTTTAGATTAAATAAACTAAGAACTTCTGAGGAAATAATTACTGTACTTCAAAAATTGGACTTACCTTATGATAAAAATTTCCTAAATTCATATCCTCATGAATTATCAGGAGGTCAATTGCAGAGAGTTTCAATTGCAAGAGTTTTATTGATCAAACCTAAAATTCTTATTTGTGATGAAAGTGTAAATATGCTTGATGCAGCAGTTAAAATTGAAATTCTTAAATTACTAAAAATCGTAAAGGAAAAGATTGATTTGTCTATTATTTTTATCACTCATGATCTTGGCCTAGCCAAGAGATTTTGTAATAGGCTGATAGTAATGAATAAGGGAAAGATTGTTGAGGAAGGTGAGCCTAACAATTTGTTGAAGAGCCCTAAACATCCGATTACAAAAAAGTTATTGCAAAGTTGTCTAAGTGTAAATTAACCTTTTATTTTTTTAAGTAACTTTTGAAATTCTGTAGGTAATTCTGCATTAAAGATCATTTCAACTCCAGTAATTGGATGAAGTAAACCTAATTTATTTGCATGAAGAGCTTGACCTTTTAAATTGCATGGTAATTTCTTACATCTTCCATAAAGAGGATCTCCCAAAATTGGGTGATTGATATGGGCACAGTGAACTCTAATCTGATGCGTTCTTCCAGTCTCTAACTTGAAACTCATTAAAGAGTAGTTACCAAATTTATCTATTAATTTCCAGTAAGTACAAGCATATCTACCAGCATTTTCATCAACTACACAATATTTTTTTCTATTTGTTGGATGTCTACCAATATTGCCAATAATTTTCCCTTCATTATGATCAGGAACTCCATGTATCACTGCTAAATAATTTCTTGAAGCAATTTTATTTTTTATTTGTTTCTGTAGATTTACAAGTGATTCTTGACTTTTTGCGACAACAATACAACCAGAAGTATCTTTATCAAGACGGTGAACTATTCCTGGTCTTAGTTTTCCATTGATACCAGGTAGATTTTTGCAATGCCCTAGCAATCCGTTAACTAAAGTTCCAGATTTATGCCCAGGAGCTGGATGAACAGTAAGACCTGCTGGTTTATTAATGACAATGATATGTTTATCTTCATATAAAATATCCAGATCCATCTTTTCTGGCTTTAGATAAATTAAAGGTTCTGGAGGAGGTAACCATAATTGAATCAAATCTCCATTTTTTAAAGGAGTTTTACATTTGGCTTGTTTAAAATTAACTAATACTAATCCATTATTTATAAAAGTCTGTATGCTTGATCTACTCTGTTCAGTCCTTTGACCTACTAGCCACCTATCTAGCCGCATTGGTAAAGAGAAATTATATTTGAGCTCTATCAGTTCTCCCTCGCCCTCTCCAAAAAGAGATTTAATTTTTGAACCTATCATGGAATTTCAAGGGATATATTTCCAAGCATTTGATTCCGATAATCCTCTATTAATTTGTAAGCCATCCTCCTTCTATCTCCAGAGGTATGCTTTTCAGATGCAATTTTAAACCATTCATCTGGATTCTTAAATCCTTTTTGAATATTGATACCGTATCTCAAAGAAATCTTGTTTAGACTGATATTAGCATTTCTATTAGTATGTAATTTGGATAATATCCTGATGAATTCTCTAGCTATATTTTCAATGTCGTATGATGCTTCTCCAATGTCATTACAAATAGCAAGATTTATAGCTGATTTTTGATCTTCAAGGTCTGGGGGAATAACTCCAGGAGCATCCAACAAATCAATACCATTTGCTAATCTTATCCATCTTAAATTCTTAGTTACTCCAGCTTTTCTTGCGCTTTCTACAATTTTTTTATTTGCAATTCTATTGATTAATGCTGATTTGCCTACGTTAGGGAAACCTAAAGTTAAAGCTCTGATTGGTCTTTTTTTCATCCCACGTGATAATCGTCTAATGTCGATTGACTTACTTGATTCTTTTGCAGCCTTGTAAATTTCTTTTATACCATCACCTTCCTTTGCATTGCACCATAAAGGGAAAGAGTTTTTATGTTCGAACCATTTAGTCCAATTTGTAATGGAGTTTGGACTGATCATATCTGCTCTGTTTAACACGAGAATATGTTTTTTATCCTTGATCCATTTGTTTAAGTGTTTATGTCCTGTTGAAAGTGGAATTCTTGCATCTCTTACTTCAATAACAAGATCTACTCTATTAATTATTTCAGATAATTTTCTCTCAGCCTTTGCAATATGGCCAGGATACCATTGAATTTTTTGCATTTTGTACTGAGTGCTTGTATGAGATTAGTAAGCCTAAATTGTTAAAAGTTATGAGACCGTTTCTATAATCTTAGGAAATTTTTACAATAAAGACTTTGTTTTTAATGAATTAAATTTTTCAATTCTTAATTTTTATTAAGGCATGAGTAATAGTTACTAATTTTTATCCCAATAAAGATCAAATCACGTTAGGGTTTCTAAGTTAATTAGTAGCAATCATGACAAAATTATCATTATCAAACCTAAGCCCAGCATCATTGGAAGGTAAAAAGGTATTAGTGCGTGTAGATTTTAATGTTCCTCTTGATTCAGATGGCTTAATTACAGATGATACTCGTATTAAAGCAGCGATACCAACTATTGAATATCTTTTAATGAATTCTGCAAAAGTTATATTAGCTGCTCATTTCGGGAGACCAAAAGGAAAAGTTAACGATAAGATGAGATTAACTCCAGTGGCTAAAAAATTAAGCTCCATTCTCAATAAAAAAGTTACACTCACCAGCAGTTGTATCGGGCAAGATGCCATTTCTTGTTCAAATAATATGAAAAATGGAGAGGTCGTATTGCTTGAGAATGTTCGATTTTTTGAGGAAGAGGAGAAAAATGATCTAGAGTTTGCTAAAAGTTTAGCCTCACATGCTGAAATGTATGTAAATGATGCTTTTGGAGCAGCACATAGAGCTCATGCCTCAACTGAGGGGGTAACTAAGTTTCTTAATCCATCTGTAGCAGGATTCCTTTTAGAAAAAGAACTAAAATACTTGCAAGGAGCTGTCGATAAACCAGTAAGACCTCTTGCTGCAATTGTGGGCGGATCAAAAGTTAGTAGTAAAATAGGTGTCTTAGATGCTTTATTAGATAAATGCGATAAAATCATAATAGGTGGAGGAATGATATTTACTTTTTATAAAGCAAGAGGTCTTGATGTTGGCAAAAGTCTCGTCGAGGAAGATAAGCTTGAGTTAGCAAGAAATTTAGAAATTAAAGCTAAAGAAAAGGGGGTTGAGTTACTTCTGCCGACTGATGTTATTTTGGCAAACGAGTTTTCTGCAGATGCTGATAGTAAAGTTTCCAATATTAATTCAATAAATGGAGATTGGATGGGTTTAGATATTGGTCCAGAATCTGTGAAGATGTTTCAAAATGCATTAGCTGATTGTAAAACAATCATTTGGAATGGTCCAATGGGAGTTTTTGAATTTGATAAATTCGCTAATGGAACAAATTCTATAGCTCAAACTCTAGCTGCACTTAGCTCTTCTTCAGATGTATGTACAATCATCGGTGGTGGGGATTCAGTGGCGGCAGTAGAAAAAGCTGGACTCGCAAAGCAAATGTCACATATATCAACAGGTGGTGGAGCAAGTTTAGAGTTGCTAGAAGGGAAGATATTGCCAGGAGTTGCTGCGCTTGATGAGAATTAAACTAGAATTCCTCAACAATATCAACTGCTTTTGTAAATGTGATTAGTCCTTGATGATGTGCAATTATTCCTGACCAAATTTGGACTCCAGGTTCACTCGGTGCTCTTGTTTCTTTAAAAATTCCCCCAGAAACAAGAGGTTCTAATTTAATTGAATTTTCCATAACTGAATGCACTTCATGTGTTCTCAATCCACCTGCAATTAATTCCTCATCAAGGGGTTTAATAATAATTACATCCAAAAAATATTTAGAACCCGTCAAAACTTTGTCTGGGATAGAGACTTCTATGTCTAAGGCATTATTATCGTTTCTTATTGTAGTTAGGTGGTTTTTTATCAATCCGTTACTTATTTTTCCATTAGAATAGGAGAAAACATAATTGAATTTTGAATTAAAAATATAATCAATTTTATCAACTGATTTCTTACCATAAACTTTAACTTCTAAAATATGATCATCAGAATTATCGTTTTTTAATTTGGTTAGATTCCATACTAAATTAGGAAAGTCCTTTGTTAGTTTTGTGAACTGATCTATTATCATTTTTGCGGCTTCATCCTCAAAGTATTTATCCAACAAATCAAGCTTTTTACTATTTAAGGTATTTTCGATCTTTAATAATTCATCTTTCTTTAAGGTCTCGCCAATTGCAGTGTTTGGGGATATGAGATAGAAAAAGGAAAAAAGAATTAAACTAATTTTTGAAAAACAATTTAAATTTATCATTGCCCCATGAATTTAAATTTATTTTACTTACTTATAATTTTTTATGCCTAAAAAAAACAATAATTTGTTAATTGCTGCAAGTGGTACAGGTGGACACATCTTCCCTGCATTAGCGGTCGCTAATCAGATTGATAAAAATTGGAACATATCTTGGTTAGGGATTAGAAAAAGATGTGAGATTCAACTTGTTCCAGCTAAATATAATTTGATAACTTTAGGAATTGAGACTCCTCGACAAAAAAATATATTACTATTAGCTCAATATTTAAGAATTATTCTCTCAAGCATAACAATAATCAAAATAATCAAAGAAAGAAAAATTAATCTTGTTTTTACTACTGGCGGTTATATTTCAGCTCCTACAATTATAGCTGCTAGATTATTGCAGATACCCGTAATAATTCATGAATCAAATGTGATTCCTGGCACGGTGACTAAATATTTTGGTCGATTTTGTAATTTTGTTTTAACTGGTTTCAAGGAGACTTTAATTTATCTAAAAAGTTGTAAAACAATTCACACTGGTACACCTTTAAGAGATGAGTTTTATAAAGACAATTCATTACCAAGTTGGGTTCCAAAAGGAAATAGCCCTTTATTATTAGTTATGGGTGGGAGTCAAGGAGCTCAAGGAATTAATACTATTATTCAAGACTCGATTGAATTTTTGTTAGATAATAATGTACGTATAGTTCATATATTAGGTGATAATGATTTTTTTATATGTAAACACAAAAATTCTACAAATTATTATCAAATTCCTTTTACTCATGAAATAGCAGGTTTAATACAAAATTGTGATTTGGTAATATCTAGATCTGGTGCAGGTTGTATTAATGAACTTATACACTTCAGAAAACCTTCCATATTAATTCCATATCCTTATTCGAAGAATAACCATCAAGAAAAAAATGCAATGATATTAGCTTCTATAGGAAGTTCAATAATGATTAAACAAAATGAACAATCCAAACTATTTTTACTTGATTGCCTCAAAAGGATTTTTAATACTCAGGCAGTTGATAGCAATAAATATGAAATTTTAGAATTAATGCATAAAAACATATCAAACATAAGTGCAAATAATCCCTTGGAAGATATTAAGAAAATTTTTGATCAATTTTCTAGGGAGTTTTGAAATTCTTTGATAACAATTTCGTTGTTAGAGTGATTTTGTAAGCTTATTCTTGCCCACTTTTCATCCAAAGATTTAAATGATGTACATTCTCTAATAAGTATTCCTTTTTGTGCTAGATAATCAATATTAGATAATAATGAATATTTGCTTTCAATTAAAAAAAAGTTTGTTGAGCTATTGTGTACTTTTAGATTTTCTATTTTAGAAAATTCAGATCTCAACCAAGATTTTTCCTCCACCACCCACTGATGAATTTTGTTAGTCCATTGTTGAAATTTAATTTCGTTTTTAAATAAAGTTAACCCAGCGAGAATAGCAAAAGAGTTTAAAGGCCATGGATCTCTTTTGCTATTTAAAGTTTCTAATTTTTCTGCAGCTCCGATTAGATAACCAAGTCTTAAACCAGCAATATTGAATAATTTTGTCATACTTCTAATTACAAATAAATTTTCGTAATCTTTGACTAGTGGAATTAATGATTCTCTTTCACCATTAGGAGTTATTGACAGAAAAGCTTCATCACATATTACTAATTTATATTTACCAATTATCTTTTTGAGTGATTCTTTTCTCCACAATTGACCTGTGGGGTTGTGGGGATTAGTGATCCACAATACATCGCCAGCAGGCTCAATTGGGAAAGGCTCTGGCGAATCATGATTCCATTCTTTAGGTAACTCATGAAAAGTATAATTAGCATTCCAGCAATCTAATGATCTTTCGTAATCTACAAAACCTGGAATTGGTAAACAATTCATACCTGATAAAGCGGCCTCATATCCAATCCAAGTTATTAACTCTGACGCCCCATTACCTGGCATGACACTTGCAGGATTAATATTATGAAACTTACCAATAGCTTCTTTAAGATCCACAAGATCTTTCTCTGGATAGTACCTAAAACCCTCATCTTTAATATTAGATATAAATGCATCAATTAAAAAATTTGGGGCAGAAAATGGGACTAATGAGGCACTTGAATCAATTATTTCGCAAGGTGATTTTCTTAATCTTTTTGCATAAGAATAAATATTGCCTCCATGTTTATATCGGAAATCTATCAAAATTAAATACTTAATAATAGATTATTTTAAAGGAATTTCTATTTTTAGCATTTAATTCTTCCATTCTAATCCTGAACCAATTGCTTGATTAATGTTGGATAAGTTGTGAGCATTCAATTGAGAGATGATACCATTTAAGATTTGCGGCACTAATTGCGGTCCTTGATATATCCAACCAGTATATATTTGTATTAAAGAAGCCCCCGAACATATTCTTTCCCAAGCTGATTCTGGGGAGTCAATCCCACCAACACCTATTAGGATAATTTTGTTATCAATTTTATGTATTTGTTTAATAATTTCATTAGCCTTTTTTTGTAGTGGTTTTCCACTTAACCCCCCTTTTTCTTCGATTAGTTTTAATCCTGTTTTATCTATAACTCTATTTCCAAGACCTAATCTATCAAGACTAGTATTGCTAGCTATAATCCCACATATTTTTTCATCATTGATTAGTTTACATATTTCCTCAATTTCTTTGAGATTTAAATCTGGAGCTATTTTTACAAATAGAGGAGGACAATCTGGAATTGATCTAATTTCTTTGAGTAGTTCTTTTAAAAGACTTGGATCTTGTAATTTTCTAAGCCCCTCTGTATTGGGTGAACTAACATTCACTACGGCATAATCGCAAAAAGGTGCTAGTAATTTTAAAGAATAAATGTAGTCCTCTGTTGATTTATTAAGGGGTGTGATTTTTGATTTTCCGAAATTAATGCCCATACACATAACATCTCTATCTTTAGATTCTGCTATATTTTGCGTTTTAAGGTTATTTAAGAGAGATAGAGCACCATTGTTATTAAAACCCATTCTATTCAAGGCTGCTTTCTCATCTGCAAGTCTGAACAACCTTGGCTTCGGATTACCTTCTTGAGCAACTTTAGTAACTGTACCAATCTCTGAGAAACCAAAACCAAAATCCTTCCAGATGTTTGCAGCAGTTCCGTTTTTATCAAATCCTGCCGCTAAACCAAGGGGATTGCAAAAATTTATTCCACAAATTTCTTGGCTTAATCTTTCATCTTTAATACAAAACTCAGCATGAAGTTTGTTTACTACATCATTAATTAATGGCCAATCTCTTCTTTTAGAGCAAAAACCCAAAAGATTCAAAGAAAAATTAGTTAAAAGTTCTGCATCTATACCGTTGTCATTTTTTAAGACTGGACTTATCAATGTATTATAAATTTTGGAAAATGAATAAAAATTTTTGTTCATCAAAAAGTAAATCAATTATTTTTTATAATTAGCCAGTAATCTTTTTGTTTGGGAACAATATTCCAATTACGCCATTCAAATTTTTTATTTTGGTTTATTTCTTTATTAGGAATAATATTTAATAAATCGCATAATTCGTTAGCTTTCAACAAATATCCTTTTCTTGAGAATTCTTCAATTAATTCAATCCGGGAAAATAAATTCTGTATATTTTTAGGAGCTAGATCATTAACCTTCCCTCCAACTGGATTCGAAGTCTTAATTGCTGAGGACATTACAATGGATTTACTATATTTTGTAGCTAATTGATCAACTCTTTCGTTATGAGGATCTCCACTATGACCTTTTACGAATTCCATTGATAATCCATTAATTCTTAATTTGTCAATTATTTGCCATAGATCGAGATTCTGTACAGCTTTACCATTACTTGTTCGCCAGCCATTCTTCTTCCAATTGTAAATCCATTTGGTATAGCCCTCAATTACATATTTGCTATCAGTTCTTAACTTGAAATCATCATCAAGTTGGTAATTCTTTAATTTTTCAAGGGCTTTTATTGCAGCAGTGAGTTCCATTCGATTGTTTGTTGTATTTAATTCGGATCCTCCTATTTCTATTTCACTGCCATCTTGAAAAATTATTAATACTCCCCATCCCCCAGAACCAGGATTTCCACTACAGGCACCATCTGTAGCAGCTGTAATAGCTATGTTTGTTTGACTGTTCATGATTTTTTTAAAGCCAGCAACAAAGCTGGCTATAAAAAATTGTTAGAGACTTATTTAAGTGTAACTTTTCCTCCAGCTTCTTCAATCTCTTTTTTGATTGTTTCAGCTTCTTCTTTTGCCACACCCTCTTTTACAGTTTTTGGAGCCGATTCAACTAATGCTTTTGCATCTCCAAGACCAAGACCAGTAGCGTTTCTCACTACCTTAAGAACTTTGATTTTGGCAGCAGCATCGAAACTTTCTAAGACTACATCAAATTCAGTTTTTTCTTCGGCTGCCCCACCATCAGAATCACCACCACCTGCACCAGGAGCTGCCATGACAACACCTGCTGAAGCAGCAGCAGATACCCCAAAAGCCTCTTCTATCTGTTTGACAAGTTCAGAAGCTTCAAGTAGTGAAAGGGATTTTAATGATTCTAGAATTTCTTCAGTTTTTGCAGACATTTTTTTAATGGATAAATAAATTTGGGATTAAGATTCTTGACCTTCAGAATGTTGCTTGAGTGATCTAGCAAGACCTGAGGGTATCTCATTGATACCAATAGCAAGTTTGGTGGCAACACCATTCAATGCGCCAGCTATTTTTGCCATTAGTACTTCTTTTGAAGGAAGAGAAGCTATCTCTTTAATTTGAGCGTCGCTAAGAAGTTTCCCTTCAAATAAAGCACCTTTAGTTTCGGATTTTTTTGTCTCTTTTTGAAAGGATTGAATAGCTTTTACAGCTGATCCAACATCTTCTTTAATTAAGACAAAAGCATTCGTTCCTGTTAACAAAGATTCAAGAGCTGTCCAGTTACTTTTCCCATCTATTGCTCTTCGCATTAGTGAGTTTTTCGTAACTTTGCAAATGCCGTTGTTTGTTTGCAATCTTGATCGCAAATCAGACATTTCTTTGATCGTTAAACCTTTGAAGTCAAGAACTACAGCCATTTCCGATTCGTTTAAAAGAGACTCAATCTCTTTTACGATTTGTTGCTTATTCTCTAGTGTTCGGCCCATTCTTTTTTTTGGATCGTGTTTTTAGGAAGAGCAGGAAATGCGGCAAAGTCCTTGATTAACGAGGCCGCTTCTATTAGATCCAAATGGAAAAAATCAAACGTAACCTCGGTAGGATTTAAAAATTTAGGATTACTAAATTAACCTACTTTCTTTGGCCGTATTATTGCAATCACTATTGTACTACAGAACGTTAACTTTCTTGTTGATAATCCTGTAGGGCGCCTATATCAACTTGCACTGATGGCCCCATAGTCGATGTTAGGTACATTGTTTTCCAGTATTTGCCTTTTGCTCCACTTGGTTTATTCTTATCGACCGCTTCCTGTAAAGTCTTTAGATTATCAAACAATTGGTCTGCTGAAAAACTTGCTTTACCAAAGCGAACATGAACGATACCTGCCTTATCTGCTCGGAATTCCAACTTACCCGCTTTAAACTCTTTTATTGCATTTGCAATATCAGGTGTGACAGTTCCAGCTTTAGGATTGGGCATTAAACCTCTAGGGCCAAGAACCCTTCCAAGTTTGGCAACTTTAGGCATCATATCAGGAGTGGCTATTAATAAATCAAAATCCATATTACCTTTGCTGATACTATCAACTAATTCTTCCTCTCCAAACAAATCTGCTCCTGATTCTTTTGCCTTGGATACATTTTCTCCACTAGTTATTACAGCAATTTTAATACTCTGCCCAGTTCCGTGTGGTAAAGCGACAGTAGTTCTGAGTTGCTGATCAGTATATTTTGGATCTATTCCTAATCTGATATGAGCTTCAATTGTCTCATCAAATTTTGCTACAGAATTTTCTTTTACAATTTTAATGGCATCCTGTGGACTGTATGAACGATCTTCAATCTTATTTGAGAGAAGAGTCATTCTTTTAGATAATTTTTTCATAGTTTTATTTGGGTGCAAGCGGTTTTATAACCTCCCCTGTAATAGTTTAGAATTTGAATTGAATTTAATCTGAAATAGACACGCCCATATTACGAGCTGTACCTTCAATAACTTTCATTGCAGATTCAATACTTGTACAGTTTAAATCAGGGAGCTTAGTTTTGGCTATCTCTTCTAATTGCGATTTGCTAATCTTACCCACCGATCCTTTAGCAGATTCGCCAGCACCTTTTTCTATGCCAGCTGCTTTTGTTATCAGAACAGAAGCAGGTGGGGTTTTAGTTATAAATGTAAAGCTTCTATCTTCAAAAACTGATATCTCAACTGGTATTACGAAACCAGCTTTGTCTTGAGTTCTGGCATTATATTCTTTACAAAAAGCCATAATATTTACTCCGTGTTGACCAAGTGCAGGTCCAACAGGTGGGGCAGGGTTTGCTTTACCTGCCTGAAGAGCCAGTTTAATAACTGCAACTACTTTTTTTGCCATTAGCTTTGAATTTAGTTAAATAATAAATTTTAAAAAGCAAATAAAAATTAAATTAAACAAATTTAATTTTGTTTGCTTATTTGTGAGAATTCTAATTCTACAGGAGTCTCGCGCCCAAATATTGAAAGTAAGGCTTTTAATTTATTTCTTTCTCCAGAGACTTCAATAACTTCACCTTGGAAATCTTTAAAAGGACCACTAGTAACTATAATCCTATCCTTTTCTTCGATGTCTAATTTAACGACAGCTTTCTTTTCAGATGCACGTTTGAAGATTCTATTAACTTCTTGTCGAGTTAGTGGTCTTGGCTTGATATGCCCTCGTGATCTACCACTTCCCCTGCCGTCTTCAGCACCAACAAAATTAATTACATTAGGGGTACTTTTTACAGCCATCATTGTATCTTCATCAAGTATCATCCTTACCAAAACATAGCCAGGAAAGACTTTCTCCTCGGTGCTTTGTCTTGTACCGTCTTTTTTTAATTTTATCCCAGGTGTTTGGGGAATTTCTATTTCTAAAATCCGATTATTGACTCCAAGAGTGACTGATCTTTGTTCGAGAGTAGCTTTTACTTTATTCTCACAACTTGATGCCACTTGAATGGCATACCATCTTGCAACACTGGTATTTGCTTTAGGGGGGATAAAATTAGTTGTTAACTCATTACTCATTGTGTTTTAAGAAATAATCCTGTTTGGAATTAACTATTTAAGGTTGAAAATTAAGTTATTAATTTAATTGAAAAATTTGTGAAGCTGCCCAACCATAAAATCTGCTGACAGTAGCTATTGCAGCTGCCGAGAAAGAAACCATTATTATCACAGCAATAGATTCACTGAACAACTGCTGTTTGTTAGGCCAGACTACAAGCTTAAGCTCGTCATAAGTTGAGACCAAAAAATTCTTCTTTTTTTTAGTATCTTCAGGTTGGGAAGTACTATTTTTTGATGGTTCTGGATCTTTGGTTGGACTAGTCACAAAATTTAAATTAATAATAAGCTTTTAAGCTTAATAACATCTTAACTTATAGGTTCGCTTATCAGCTAGGCGTAAACATCAGTATATCTTTGTTTTTTGGATCGAACTTAACAGTAATAATTTTTTTATTTTGGAATTTACTATCCAAAAGTCTTGATGCCAAGGGATTTTCTATCTGCCTTCTTATTTCTCTGTTAACTGGCCTTGCTCCGAATTCAGGTTCATAAGAATCATTTGCAATTTTGGAAATCACTTTACTATCCACATTAATTTCAATTTTCTGTTCAGATAGTAATTTTTTCAAGTCTTCTATCTGAAGAACTATTATTTTTTTTAATTGATCCTTTGAGAGCGGCTCAAAAGTTATAACTTCATCAATTCTATTTAGAAACTCAGGTCTAAAAGTAGATGACAAAGAGTTGTTAATTGAATCTTCTAGGGATTTTGCCGTATTTACTTCTTCGTCTCTATTTGTTTTAATCTTTCTTGAATTTTCAAGGATTGCTTTCCCAGCAATATTACTTGTCATGATTATAACTGTGTTTTTGAAATCAATTGTGCTTCCTTGAGAGTCAGTCAATCTACCTTCATCTAAAACTTGTAAGAGTATATTGAATACTTCAGGATGAGCTTTTTCTATCTCATCAAGGAGTATTACTGAATATGGTTTTCTTTTTACCGCCTCAGTTAATTGTCCGCCCTCTTCATATCCTACATAACCTGGTGGTGCCCCAAGCAATCTTGCAACGGCATTTCTTTCCATATACTCACTCATATCTAATCTCAAGAGTGCTTCTTCTTCATCAAATAAAGATGCTGCGAGTGATTTGGCTAATTCCGTCTTACCAACTCCTGTCGGACCCATAAATAAAAAAGAACCAATCGGCCTCTTTGGGTTTTTCATGCCTGCTCGGGCTCTCCTGATGGCTGAAGATATTGCAGAAATTGCCTTTTGCTGGCCTATGACTTTTTGACTAATTTCTTTTTCTAAATTGATTAATTTCTTTCTCTCATTTGATACTACTTTTGATACTGGAATCCCAGTTATTTTCGATACAACATCTGCAATATCATCAGGTCCCACTTTGTATTTTATGGAGAATTTTTCTTGCTGATGAAAATTTTCTAATTCATTCTCAATTTCACGCATATCATTTCTAGTTTCTAGCAATTCCCTCTTAAGTTCTTCTATCTGACCTCTTTCTGTAGCAGTAATTGAGCAACGCTCAAGAAACTTTGAAAGTTTATCTTCCCTTTCTAGCAGAGATGAAAATCTTGCAATTAAAGCCAGCTCTTCTGCCCATTTTTCATTTAAAATATCCAATTCATAAAGGATTTGAGATCTTTTATTTAACAATAATTCTTTCTGATCGAAGTTTTCAGAGTTAAAATTTGCTATTTCAGAATCGATTTTCTCTAATTCTGCCTCTTCTTTTGAAATTATATTTGGTTTTATGGTTGATTCGATTTTTAATTGAGCTGCCGCCTCATCAATTAAGTCAATCGCTTTATCAGGCAATGATTTATCACTTATATATCGATTGGCTAATTTAGCCGAGTAATCAATAGCTTCATTGGTAATTCTAATGCCATGATGAACCTCATATTTTCTTTTGATACCATTAAGAATTTTTGAACTCATCTCTAAATTTGGTTCATTAACATAAATTTTTTGAAAACATCTATTCAAGGCCTGATCTTTTTCAATATTTTCTCTAAATTTATCTGGAGTTGTTGTTCCAATGCATCTCAATCCCCCCTCTGTTAATAAAGGCTTCAAAAGACTGCTGATTTCTGTTGTTGCACGATCTGAATTAAGTATGGTATGTATTTCGTCTATGAATAAAATCACACCTTCATCTTGATCTTTTAGTTGATCTAGCATTGATCTTAACCTTTCTTCTAATTGACCTCTAAATTTAGTACCAGAGACTAATGCTCCAAAATCTAGTGAGATAATTTTTAGATCTTTCAGTGAATCAGGAACTTCTTTTTTTTCAATTAGTTGGGCTAAGAGTTGAATAATAGCTGTTTTACCAACCCCAGGATTACCAATTAATATTGGGTTATTTTTAGTCCTTCGTGATAGAACCCTCATCAAATTATTAATTTCATTTTCTCTCCCAATAACTGGATCCAGTAGCCCTTCTTTAGCTGATTGCGTTAAGTCTTTGCCATATGTCAATAAAGAATCTTCTTTTGTATTTTCTTTAATAAGTTCAATGTTAGTTTTATCTTTTACATTGATCTCTGATTTTGGTTTTCTTAATTCTTCTGAATTTCCTGTGTTTGAAAGGACTAAATTATATTCTTTTTTGTTAATTTTATTGTTTTGTAATTTCTCTTTCGGATTTCTTTTTTCAATTATGTTGGGATTGTACTTAAGTTCCTCTTCTAATTTTTCTATAGTCAAATTAGATTCTTCAAATACAAAATTTCCTAACCTTTCATCCCCTGCCAGTGCTATTAGGATGTGTGGTATTTCTATCAAATTAGAGCCCCAATGTATCCTTATTTGATTCGCGGAATCTAGAAGGATTTCAAGATCTTCTCCAATAATTAAAATATCTGATTCATTGCTAGAATTTTCTTCAAGAAAATTTTCTGTTATGTCAAGAACTGTATTTTGATCAATAGATAAATTATCAATATGATTTTTAAAATCTCTTGAGGTAAATAACGTTTGAAGTATGTGTTCAATATTAAATTCGTTGTGACCCCATTTTTGTGCATTATTTTCACCCAGTACAAGGAGATTCCAAGAAAGATCACTAAATAATTCAGGATTAGAAGTTAGTGATTTGTTCATAAATGGAGCTGGAGTTTATGCAAATTGCTTTACAAAGCCTAAATAATGTTATTTCAATTGTATTTGTAAAATTTATTTTTTTAAAATTACTGATAATAAAGTTCAGATTAAATTTTGTTTTCGTAACAAATTTATTATGTATTTTTTCAGAAAAGAGAATTATTTATAAGTTAATATTCCCAAGACCTGCTTTTATGAATAGCTTTTATCTTTAGTAGTTAATCTGGGATAAACCTAAATCTGAAAATGTGGTAATTTTTTTTATTTCAGAAATTAGCCAAATACTTCACCTATTTATAGGATTTAAATAGTAATTATTTAATTGTGACAGAAACCCCTGATTTCTTAATTGATACCATTGAAGCCAGACAAGTTCTTGATTCAAGGGGAAATCCCACTGTTGAGGCTGAGGTTTTTCTTGAGTGTGGTATATCTGGTAATGCAATAGTTCCCTCTGGAGCAAGTACTGGCGCGCATGAGGCTCATGAATTAAGAGACGGCGGCAATAAATATATGGGTAAAGGTGTTATGAATGCCGTTGCGAAAATTCACGATACCATTTCTCCAGCATTATGTGGCCTATCTGCTCTCGATCAGAAAAATATTGATCAATTGATGATAGAAATCGACGGAACTCCGAATAAATCAAAATTGGGAGCAAATTCAATATTGGCTGTGAGTCTAGCTACTTCAAGAGCTGTATCAAATGCACTAGATCTCCCCTTGTACAGGTATCTAGGAGATCCGTTGTCAACTTTATTGCCTGTCCCTCTAATGAATGTCATTAATGGTGGCGCTCATGCACCAAATAGTTTAGATTTTCAAGAGTTTATGTTGGTGCCGCATGGTGCTAACACTTTTAGCGACTCTTTAAGAATGGGAACTGAGGTTTTCCATACCTTAAAATCATTATTGGAAGATAAAGGATTATCTACAGCTGTTGGAGATGAGGGCGGCTTTGCTCCTAGCTTAAGTTCCAGTGAAGAAGCGGGGGATTTGCTTCTTGAAGCTATTCAAAAAGCAGGTTTCACACCAGGGGAACAAATATCAATAGCTTTAGATGCTGCTAGTACTGAATTTTATGAGAATGGTATCTACAAATATGAAGGCAAGCATCTAAAAACAGAAGAAATGATCTCATATTTATCATCCTTAGTTGAAAATTTCCCAATTGTCTCAATAGAAGATGGATTAGCTGAAGATGACTGGGAGGGATGGGCTATGTTAACTGAAAAGCTTGGCGAAAAAGTTCAATTAGTTGGTGATGACTTGTTCGTAACAAACACTAAAAGATTAGAAAAAGGTATCAAAGAGAAATCGGCAAATTCTATCTTAATCAAAGTAAACCAGATTGGAACATTAACAGAAACACTTGAAGCAATTGATCTTGCAAAAAGGTCTGGCTACACAAGTGTAATCAGTCATAGGAGTGGAGAGACCGAAGATACGACAATTGCTGACCTTGCAGTTGCGACTCGGGCGGGTCAAATTAAGACGGGTTCTTTAAGTAGAAGTGAACGAGTTGCTAAATATAATAGATTACTAAAAATTGAGGCGGATTTGGGAAATCAAGCTCAATTTGCAGGGAATCTTGGTTTAGGTCCTAAAAAAATTTAAAAATTTATTTTTTTAATTTATCTAATCTGGAACCTTTTCTCATTTTTAATTGGCATTTAATCCAATCAATACTTATTGGAGCTGCAAAAAATAAAGGTAAAATTGCTAAGTCCGAATTACTTTTAGATACTAAAAGTGCAGAGGATATTGTTAAACTGCCTATTAGAATTGAGTGTCCTAAAGATTTTTGAGCTGTGAACATTTTTTTAAATTGTCTGTCAGACTCTCCCATACGAATTTGCAACTGCAAATCCCCTTGTTCCAATCTTTCAAGGCTTTCATCAATTCTCTTAGGTATACCAACAGCTTTTGATCCTATTTCTCCAACTTGTTTGCCAAGTTGATTGAATATATCATTTGGTCCTTGATCGCTTGATGACATAAGAGAAATTAGATAAGGTTTTGTAATTGATACAAGATTGAATTCTTTGTCTAATATTCTACCAACTCCCTCAAATGTTGATAATGCTCTCATTACAAAAATGAGATCAACTGGTAACTGAAAAGGTGTTTCATAAATTAGTTCATATAAATCACCTGATAATTTTTCAATAATATTTGGACTGAATGGAGGGGTTAAAGCTTCTTTGAGCATTAATCTAACCAGTCTTCTAACAGGACCAATTTCTATATCAAGTGAAATAAGACCTGCCTCTTGAAGTTGTTCAACCAGAGAAGATGCATCCCTCAAGGCAGCAGATTTGACCATTGCGCCAAGTCTTTTTTGAAGATTATTAGAAATTGTGCCCATCATTCCAAAATCATAAAATATTAGCTTTCCTGAGTCAGATACGGCAAGATTGCCTGGATGAGGATCAGCATGAAAGAATCCAAAATTAACTAGTTGTTTTAGATAGCAGATAGCTCCGATTTTTGCAATTCTTTTAAGGTCAATATCCAGAGATTTCAATTTATCAATATTACTAATTTTGATACCTTTTAAATAACTTAAACAAAGTACTTTTTCACTACTCATATCCCATACTACTTCGGGTATTAAGATATCTTTATCATCAAAGAATTGTTGCCTAAATCTTGCTGCATATTGAGCCTCGCAGTTAAAATCTAATTCTTTCATAAGAACTTTTTTACATTCCTTGGCAATTGCAATCCAATTCCGTCCATTGCTCCATTTTTTATTTTTCTGAATTAAAACTGCTATTTGCTGCATTATTGACAAATCAATGCTAAAAAGTGTCTTTAAATTTGGCCTTTGCACTTTAAAAACAACTTCCCTACCATTTACTAAAGTCGCTTTGTGAACTTGAGCTAGGGATGCAGATCCAATAGGTTCAAATTCTAAAGTTTTGATTTTTGAGAAGTTATCTTTTAATTCCTCTTGAATAATTTCCTGGACTTTCTCATAAGAGAATTGAGGAACTTTATCTTGAAGTTGGGTTAATTCACTTATCCAAGTGTTGGGTATTAAATCAGGTCTAGCAGATAATAATTGACCGATTTTAATAAATGCGGAACCAAGTCTGATGAATTGATTTGTTAACCATTTTGCTCTCTTCTTCTCTATTTCATATTTTTGTGATGAATTTATTGAGAAGAATTTTAAATATAAATTATCGGCCCAAAGAAAAAATAGGAACAAAAAGAGAGTTCTCCATATTATTAATCCCCTCTTGAAGGCTTTAAAATGATAAGAAAAAAATTCTTTTTGCATATAGTGAACCTAGTTATCTAATTTTTGATTTAGTGTATCAATCTGCAACTGAATGTCTTTTAATTTTTTGGATGTATTTTCAATAAGATTTGTAGATTTGGAATTTGAACTAAAATCATCAGCTTTCCTGTTAGATTCTCTTTGCATTTTGTTCGCTTCTTTAATTATTTCATTTTTTAATGAATCAAATTCTTTTCTTAGCAATTCAGGAGCATCTTGTGCAGCGGATGTGACTTCATCTAATTTTTCATTTAATTTCTGATTGATTCTCTCACTAAATTTCTTTATTGCGGCTTGAATAAAATAGTCAGAATTAGTCATGGATAATCACTGTATTTTTGGAATGGAAAGAAATTTATTGAAATTAACCGATATATTGGATGATTATAAAAATAAATAATTCTGTATATTTGCTAATTTATAGTTTTTATTATAGATGAATGCCATGTTAATTAAGGTCGAGCTATGTAACTTTGTTTCTATATTATTCTTTTTTTGTTTTTTTCTTCTAAATTAATATTTAAATATATTATGGTTTGAAATTAAGGGATTTGATGTTCCTAGCTAAAATCTCATCAAACCGACTTAAGGAGTTTTACTAAATTGGAAATCATTGAATCTGATGTCGTAATTATTGGTGGCGGTCCTGCAGGTTGTACATGCGCTCTCTATACGTCAAGGGCTAATTTGAAAACTGTAATTTTAGATAAAAATCCCTCTGTAGGCGCTTTGGCTATTACACATCAGATAGCAAACTATCCAGGAGTCCCTGTGGATATTAGTGGTCAAAAATTACTTGATCTTATGAGAGATCAGGCAATTGAATATGGTACTAATTATGTGAGAGCACAAGTTTTTGGTATAGATGTTAGTCAGGAATGGAAGACTGTTTATACTCCAGAGGGAACATTTAAGGCAAAAGCTTTAGTTCTTGCTAGTGGTGCGATGGGAAGGCCAGCTTCTTTTAAGGGTGAGGCTGATTTTCTTGGTAAAGGTGTGAGTTATTGTGCAACTTGTGATGGTGCTTTTTATAGAGATAGAGAAGTTGCTGTCGTTGGAGTTAACAAAGAAGCTATTGAAGAGGCCACTGTGTTAACTAAATTCGCCTCTACGGTTCATTGGATAACATCTAGTGATCCAAAACCTGATAATACAGAAGCCATGGAATTAATGGAATTATCAAACATTAAACATTGGAGTAGGACAAGGTTATTAGAAATTTCAGGGAATGAAATGGGTGTAAATGGAGTAGTCGTGAAAAATAAAACAGCAGAGGATCCAATTAAGCTTGATCTTGATGGTGTATTCGTTTATATGAGCGGATCAAAACCTATAACGGATTTTTTAAATGATCAAATTGCCCTAAAAGATGATGGCGGAGTAATTGTAGATGATTTCATGTCTACCAATTCAGATGGTGTTTGGGCTATAGGTGACATCAGAAATACTCCTTTTAAGCAGGCGGTTGTTGCTGCTTCTGATGGATGTATTGCTGCAATGTCAATAGATAGGTATTTAAATAGTAGAAAAAATATTAGGGTTGATTGGATCCATTCTTAAATATTATTTTTTAGTTAATCAAAGTGGTATGGCTTCGGAAATATAAGCTACACCTCCGTAGTAACTGAGAACTGATCTTATATCTTCTCTCATTTCATCAATAAGGTTTTGTTCACAAAACACAATGACATGTGCGTTAGCTCCAAGACCTGTAAATTCATCATCTTCAGTTACTATCCTTTCGGGCCCCCTACCAGTAGCGTGTTTCATGACTGTGTAGCCTGGGACATTAACTTTTTCTAATGTTTTTATAATTGCATCTAACTCTCTTTCACTGAAAATAAGGTCTAATCTTTTCATTTTTATGCTAAGGGAATAATTTTGTTAACAAAACTCATATAGAGAGGAATTCCTAAAACTATATTGAATGGGAATGTAAGCCCTAAAGTAGTTGATATGTAGTAACTTGAACGAGCCTCTGGAACAGTCATCCTCATGGCCGCAGGAACAGCTAGATATGACGCACTTGCACATAAAACCACAAATAATAGAGCATTACCAGGATTCAGAGATAAAAATCTTGCTACCAAAACACCAAGAAAACCATTAAAAACTGGCATAAGTATCGCAAAGCCAATTAGAAAAGAACCTGCTTTCTTTAAACTTGGTAATCTTTGTGCGGCTACAATTCCCATATCTAAGAGGAAGAAACATTCTGCCCCATAAAATAATGAGTGAGTGAATGGCCGCATTTTTTCAATCGCAGATGGATTACTGTAAGAAGTTAAAAATCCAATAATTAGGCTGCCCAAAAGTAAATATACAGAACCATTTAAAAAAGATTCGTGCAAAATAGATCTTATATGGAGTTTTCTGGAATTTGGACGATTTTTGGGGCCAGCAAATTTCACTAATAAAAGTCCTACAATTATTGCTGGCGATTCCATTAATGCAAGCGCACCTACCATAAACCCATCAAAATCAATATTTTGACTTGCCAGAAAACTCTCTGCAGAAATAAATGTAACCGCACTGATTGATCCATATGCTGCTGCGATAGCAGCAGAGTTGAACACGTCGAACTTGAATCTCAGAATAAAAAATCCCAATAGAGGAATTATTAAAGACATTAGGATGGCTGCACTTAACGTGAGAAAGACTTGATCTGTGAAAAACCCACTTTTCTGGATTTCAATTCCTCCCTTGAAACCAATAGAAAGAAGTAAATAAAGAGAAAATAATTTAGGCAAAGGAGCAGGAATTTCTAAATCGGATTTGCATAAAACAGCCATTACTCCTGTAAAAAAGAATAGAACTGGCGGAGCAAATATGTTTTGAAGTAAAAGACTCAACTCCATAAATCTAAATTTTCAGTTCAGTAATTGCAGCTAACAAAGCTTCTTTACGAGTTTCGATTATTCCATCAACTCCAAACTTTGATAACCGTTCTTTAACTTTAGGATTGGCGCCTGCGACAAATGCCTTCCTTGAATTATTTTTAGCTTCCTGTATCATGTCTTCAATAGCAAGTGTTGCAGTGACACCAACCCTGGGAACATCTGTTATGTCGAGGATTAAGATTTTATAGTTTCTTACTAACATCATTCTCTCAGAAATCCCCTTAGCAGCCCCAAAACTGAGTGGACCTTTTAGTCTAAATAACATAACATCTCCAGAACATTTATCTAATAATTCTTTTTCATCTGAAGGTAGCAGATAATTGTTTTTATCATCTTTTTTACCTAGTGGATTATCAGCATCCATACTTTCAAGCTGAGTTTCTGTAATCGAATCGATTGTAAGCATATTGGCTATAAAAACCCCAACTAAAACTGCCCAAATAAGATCCCAAAAAACTGTCATCAAAAGCACTCCGTACATTACTGCTGCAGTTTTAAGAGATAGTTTATGAGCTCTTCTTAGAAATCCCCAATCAATAATATCTAGTCCAACTTTAATAAGAATTCCAGCTAATAATGCAGTCGGAATTTTCTCGGCTAAAGGCCCTGCGCCCACAAGAACAACTAAAAGAACAACCGAATGAACCATCCCTGAAATAGGAGTTGAGCCTCCAGATTTTACATTTATAACTGTTCTCATAGTGGCTCCAGCTCCTGGTAGACCTGAAAAAAGACCAGCTATAGCATTACCTATGCCTTGACCTATTAATTCTCTATCAGAGTTGTGCTTTGTTTGGGAAATATTATCTGCAACTAATGAGGTTAGTAATGAATCAATTGCACCCAACACAGCTAATACTAGTCCTGCTTTTAAAATGATTGGCAGATATTGAGTGAAGCTTGGCAAACTTAATGAAGGGATACCTCGTGGTATGTCTCCAATTCTGTCTATTGCTGTATCACTAAATAAAAATATAGAGATAGGTGTAACTATTAGAAGTGCAAGTAATGGTGAAGGTACCCATTGACTTATTTTACGGGGAGTCAAAAATACTATTCCCAGAGTCATTATGGCTACACCAATAGCAGCTCCATTAGGCTCGAAATTGGAAAAGACTGTAGATAATGACTCTATTACCCCACCTCTGGTAGATATGCCCAACAGCGGTCCTATTTGAAGTGCAATAATTATTACCCCTATCCCCGACATGAATCCAGAAACTACTGAATATGGTACTAAGGTTATATACTTACCAAGTTTGAGAATGCCGAATAAGATTTGAAATAAGCCACCTATTACAACTGCTGCCATTACTAAAGGTAAAATTTGACCAGCAGATAGATCTCTAGGTACACCAACAGCTGCCAGGCCTGCTACTACTCCAGCAACTGTTACGCTCATTGGCCCTGTTGGCCCACTTACTTGTGCTGGTGTTCCGCCAAATAAAGCTGCCAGAAATCCAACAACAACTGCTCCGTAAAGCCCATAGATTGCCCCCCCAGGCCCTAATGCTGCATTTCCAAATGCGAGTGCGAGTGGGAGTGCTACAACAGCAGCAGTAATACCACCAAGAACATCTCCTCGGATGTTTTTGAAATGTAAACCATTAACTATTTTCAAAAAAATCTCCTTTTGAATTACTATCAACTAGAAAATAATATCTTGTTATGTCCAAAATTTGTTAAAAAGTTAAATTTGTGCAAAGGTTTTCTACAAGTTGATTTTCATAATGATGAGGATTTCAAAGGTTAATTTTCCTGAATAAATTTTAAATTTAATCAGTTTTTATGTAACTTTAATAGTTGTTAATCTATAAAATTAAATAGCTCAAAAAAGCTAATTTATTTATTTATCCAAAGTTTCATATTCTTAATAATGAATTCTATTATCAGACCAAGAAGGCTCAGAAGAACAAATGCTATTAGAGAAATGGTAAGGGAGCATAGAACTCATCCTGAAGATTTTATTTATCCAATATTCATACATGAGAAAGACTTCAAAGAGGAAATCACTGCAATGCCTGGAATTTTTCGATGGGACTTTGACGGGTTAATAAAGGAAGTTTTTAGAGCTTGGGATTTGGGTATAAGGTGTATAGTCTTATTTCCAAAAATTAATGATGAATTAAAAACTGAAGACGGTTCTGAATGTTTTAATGAAGCTGGTTTGATCCCAAGGGTAATTAGGAAGTTAAAACAAGAAATTCCTGAAATGTCAATTATGACTGATGTCGCTCTAGATCCATATTCATCTGATGGACATGATGGATTGGTAGATCAAGATGGAATAATACTAAATGACGAAACTATTGAAATTCTTAAAAAACAAGCATTGTGCCAGGCAAGAGCTGGAGCTGATTTTATAGGTCCAAGTGACATGATGGATGGCCGAGTAGGAGCAATAAGAAATTCACTTGATAAGGAAGGATTTACTAATGTAGGTATTATTAGTTATACGGCAAAATATTCCTCAGCATATTATGGTCCTTTTAGAACGGCATTAGATTCTGCTCCTAGGAAGACTAAAGAAAAATTTATTCCAGAAAATAAATCTACCTATCAAATGGATCCTGCTAATGCTAAAGAAGCTTTAATTGAGTCTGCACTAGATCAGTATGAGGGGGCGGATATTTTGATGATTAAACCAGGTCTTGCATACTTAGATATAATTTTTCGTTTAAGTAATTTTTCTAACAAACCCATAGCAGCCTATAATGTTAGTGGTGAATATTCTATGGTCAAAGCGGCTGGCCTTAAAGGTTGGATAAATGAAAAGGATGTAGTGCTGGAGACATTGCTAAGCTTTAAAAGAGCTGGAGCAAAATTAATTTTGACTTATCATGCATGTGAGGCTGCTGAGTGGTTGAGAGATAACTAAAGACTCGTTAAATTCAATATTTCCTTATAATTCGAATGAAACAGTTAATCAAATCGTGCAATTAGAGAGTTCACAAAAGGTCAATAGAATAGGCCACATTGCTTTAAGAGTCTCCGACCTTCAGAGATCAAAAGAATTCTATAGAAATCTTGGAATGCGACTGATCTGGGATGATAAAGATTGGTGTTATCTTGAAACTGGTAAGTTTAAGGATGGATTAGCACTTCTTGGCCCAAATTATAAATCAGCTGGACCACACTTTGCATTTCATTTTGATGATAAAAAAGAGGTTGAGAAGATACATTCTGATTTAAAAAAAACACAAACTAAGATTGGCCCTATACATGAACACAGGGATGGGACTGCCTCTTTTTATATGCAAGACACTGAGGGAAACTGGCTTGAGATGCTCTATGTACCAGATGGAGGTATCCCATCTAATGTTTGAAGTTTTAAGTTTATATGTCTATACCGAATGAAACAAAAAAAGAATTTAAAGAAGAATCTTTAATAGAAGAAGCTTTTGAACTTCTCGAGTGGAATAAACTTAAAGTGCATCTTGCATCATTTGCACAAACAGAGATTGGTAAAAAGGCAATAAGATCAATGGGAATCCCAACTAAAATAGAGGATTCTCAAAGACTGCTAAATGAGACTAAAGAGATAACTAGCTTAGAGCAAGAAACAAAAACAGAATTAGATTTTTCTCGTGTTTTTGACATTAAAAAGAATATTCTCATCTGTTGTAAGGAGGGAGTAATAAGTTCAGAGGCTTTATTGCAAATCGCAGAAACAATTTCCTCTGCTCAAAGATTAAAAAAAGTCATTCATGATAATGTGAGTCGCCCTACATTATCAGCCTTAGTTGATAAAATCGTTGATCATCTTCAATTAGAAAAAACTTTAAAAAATGGCATTGAAAAGAGTGGAAGAATATCTGATAAAGCGAGTAAAAATCTTACGCAGCTAAGACAGGAGCTTAATCGAATACAGCACGAAAGAAGAAAAGATTTGAATAAATTTATTAATGAAAATAATAAATTTATTCAGGATTCAATAGTTGGTGATAGATATGGTCGACCAGTGTTAGCTATTAAAGTCAATTATATAGAAAAGTTTAAGGGTATTATTCATGATTCTTCCGCATCAGGAAATACTATTTACTTGGAGCCTGAGTCAGTGGTTGTAAAGGGTAATAAAATAGCTTCTTTAAAAGCAAAAATTCTAAAAGAAGAGCACACTTTACTAAGGGCTTGGTCAAAAATGATATCTGAAAACGGGGAAACCTTGCAATTGAACTCCGCTATTTTATTGAAATTGGAAAATGCTTTAACTCGCTCTCGGTATTCTCTTTTTATTAAGGGCAATGCACCGAAATTTGAAAAAAATGCAAATGTTTATATAAAAGGTTTTAAACATCCTTTATTAATTTGGGAGAGCCTTCAAAACAATTTAGAGTTACCAACCTCAATTGATTTTCATATAAATAGACATGTAAAGGTTGTTTGTATTACTGGTCCTAATACTGGGGGTAAAACTGCTGCTCTGAAAGGTTTGGGTATTGCTTTTCTGATGGCAAGATATGGCTTGTTTATCCCATCTACCTCTGAACCAATTCTTCCTTTTTGTCCACACATATATGCTGATATTGGTGATGACCAATCTTTGGAGGGTAACTTATCTACTTTTAGTGGACATTTAACAAGAATTAAAAGAATTCTTGATTCTTTAAATAATAAAAATGGATTATCTCTAGTTCTTCTTGATGAGATTGGATCAGGAACAGATCCTGTTGAGGGCACTGCACTAGCAATAGCACTGTTAAAAGAATTTGCTAATTATTCAGATTTGACTTTAGCAACTACTCATTATGGTGAAATAAAGGCAATTAAATATCAAGACTCTAGATTCGAAAATGTATCAGTAACCTTCAATGAAAAGACATTGAAGCCAACTTATAGTCTTAATTGGGGGATCCCAGGTAGAAGTTATGCTTTGTCTATTTCGGAAAGGATTGGCATAAATTCGCGAATAATACAGAATGCATCTGAATATTTAAAACCTAAAGCAATTGACAGTATTAATCAAATAATAAAAGGTCTTGAACAAGAGAGAAAAAAACAACAACATGCTGCAGAGGCGGCTGCGGCATTAATTGCAAGAACTGAGATTCTTCACGATGAATTAGAATATTTTCATGAAAATCAGAAGATAAATGCTAAGCAATTTCAAAAGAATGAGCGAGCTAAATTAACACAATTAATTTACGAGGCAAAAGCTGAAGTTGTTGACCTGATTGAGAAATTGCGTAATGCCAATGCCTCAGGAGAGGATGCAAGACTTGCAGGGATAAGATTGAAAGAAATTGAGAAGCAATTTAATACAGATGAAGAAGTGAAACATAACATTTCTTGGAGCCCACAAATAGGAGACTTTATTCGCCTAAAAAGTTTAAACAGTACTGGTCAAATAATTGAATCTTATGATGAAGGCTTGTCTTTTAAAATAAAACTTGGATCAATGCAAAGTATTTGTGATTTAAGTGATATCGAAGGCATTAATGGAGAAAAACCTAATTTGCCGAAAACAAAAATACAAATTAATGGGAGTATAGAAGATTTTTCTAGTACAAATATAAAAACAAAAAGAAATACAGTCGATGTTAGAGGTATGCGAGTATTTGAAGCTGAGATTTTAATTGAGGAAAAAATGAGAAAGTTTCATGGCCCTATTTGGATTATCCATGGTATTGGCACTGGAAAATTAAAAAAAGGGCTCAGGTCATGGCTTTGTACACTAAATTATATTGATAAAATTGAAGATGCGTTACCTTCAGAGGGGGGGGCAGGATGTAGTGTAGTTTGGATAAAATAAGCTACATTTAAAAGATAAGTAATTATATTTCAAAAACTCAAACACAGTGCAGTTTATTGATCAAGCTCAAATTTTAGTAAAAGCAGGTAAAGGTGGAGATGGGATAACTTCATTTAGAAGAGAGAAATTTGTTCCTGCTGGAGGACCCTCGGGAGGTAATGGTGGTCGAGGAGGTTCTGTGATATTTGAGGCTGATACCAATCTCCAGACTCTTTTGGATTTTAAATTTAACAGAGAAATATTTGCTAAAGACGGTAGTAGAGGCGGACCTAATAAAAGAACTGGGGCTTCTGGTGAGGATAGAATTGTTAAAGTACCATGTGGAACTCAAATAATAGATTCTAAAACAGGAATTATCCTTGGTGATCTGATATTAGATAAAGAGAAAATTGTAATTGCTAATGGAGGTAAAGGTGGTCTTGGGAATGCTCATTTCTTAAGTAATAGTAATAGAGCTCCAGAAGTTTTCACAACTGGTAAGGAGGGGGAGACTTGGTATATCCAATTAGAATTAAAGCTTCTTGCGGAAGTTGGAATTATAGGATTACCAAATGCTGGTAAAAGTACATTAATATCAGTTATTTCTTCAGCGCACCCAAAAATTGCAAACTATCCATTCACTACTCTCATCCCTAATTTAGGTGTTGTAAGAAAAGATGATGGCAATGGCTGCTTATTTGCAGATATACCAGGTTTAATCTCAGGAGCTGCAGAAGGAGTTGGATTAGGTCATGATTTCTTACGTCATATTGAAAGAACAAAGATTTTAATTCATTTGATTGAATCTAATTCAACTGATCCCATAAACGATTTTCTTACTCTTGAAAGAGAATTAGAGAAATATGGTCAAGGACTGATTGAGAAATATAGAATTTTAGTTTTGAGTAAAGCCGAATTAGTTGATGATGATTATTTGCAAATAATTACAAAAGAGTTAAAAATGATATCCAAAAAAAAAGTTTTAGTTATTTCTTCAGCTTTGCGAAAAGGGTTGTCTCAACTACTATCTGAGGTATGGTGTAAGATTTGATTCTTTTAATTGAGTTGTGGTATTTGAAATTTTACTTGCTTTAATTCTTCAATTCAGCCATAACGTATATAAAGTCTTTTTTAGTTATGAATTTTTACAGTTGTTTTGATGAAGCAGGTAAGATAATCGCAAGATGTCAAACTATGCAAGATATTGAAGTTTTAAAGAAGATGGGAAGACCAATATCTGAAGTTAGGGCAATGAAAAAGGAAGAGTCTGTAGTATGTTCTCTTACTGGAAGCCCTTCAGACTTTAATATGGATTATTAAAAAAAAATGAGCTTAGTTGCTCATTTTTTTTATTCGATTTAATAGATAATTAATTTATTTTAATCATCATAGACTAAGCATTCAGGCT
>MDSZ01270509.1_pt1 | contig 41069 bp, 43 predicted proteins | sample 811201 | NCBI WGS metagenome assembly MDSZ01 (sample SAMN05326647, study PRJNA326480) | marine metagenome | isolation source: seawater | place: Indian Ocean: North | collected 2010 | reverse complement strand
TAAAAACCAATTATGTATTGAAATGGAACTATTATTAAGACATTTAGATGAAAAAAGATTAAATAATAAAAGGTGGTTTTTATCAACAATAGAAGATAATTTAAATATATGGACTCCTCCAGATTATAAAAAAAAACTAAAAAAAAAATAAAATATGAAAAATAAAATTGAAATTATAATAAACATATTATAATTATATAATATAGAATGAGCTCTAAAAAGAAAATTCAAAAGAGTAAAATCAGAAAAAAAATAAAATCAATCTGGACTACTAATGTTTTGACTAGAAGAGTATTGTTATCATTCAACCATGTAGGTAATAATGTAAGAAAAAATATACAAAAAAAATTAGAAGAAACATTATATAATAAATGTTCTAGAGAAGGGTATATTAAAAATAAATCTATAAATATATTATCTTATTCTTCAGGTGTAGTAGAAGCAAATAATGTTTACTTTGATGTTATGTTTGAATGTGAAATTTGCCATCCAGTAGAAGGTCAAGTAATTAAATGTAAAGCAGTAAATATAACTAGAGCTGGTATTAGAGCTTTATATGTTAAAGAAGAAAAATCACCAATTACAATATTTGTAGCAAGAGACCATCATTATAATAATGAATATTTTAACAAAATTCAAGAAAATGATATTATATTAATAAAAGTAATTGGTATAAGATATGAATTAAATGATGAAAATATTTCAGTATTAGGTGAACTCAAGCCTCAAAAAACAGAAAAAACCAAAGTAACAATAATGGATTAATTTATAAAATTATTTATACTTAAAAATTTTTTATTAAATTTTAATAATGAATTCACAAAGTTTAAATAATTTAAAATATCAAATTGAAAATCTTGAAAAAATACACCACCCAAAAATTTTACAAATTATTAAAAACAATGAAATAAAGTTTTCAGAAAATAGAAACGGTATTTTTATAAACATGAATTCATTTAATGAAAAAACTATTAATGAAATAAACAAAATGGTTTTGTATATTAAAGAACAAGAACAAAATTTAAAAGATACCGAAAATTTAAAAAAAACATTAAATAAGGATTATTTTGAAACCAATTCTTCAAATAAACTTAAAGACAATACACTTGTTAATCTAAATGCAGTTTAAAAAAACTATCAACAGTATCAATGAATTTTCTTTTAATTTAAATAATATTTCTAGGCTATTAGCAAATGAATATTATACTATAAAAAAAACTAAAAAAATACAAAAAAAAAATTTACCTTTACCTGAAAAAAAAATTACAGATTTTTTTATTCCTGAAGAAAAAGATAGTATATTTTGGTGTTGGATAATATTTTTGTATGGTCTTGGTGAATATGAAATATTAAAACAAACTGTATTTACATCAGAAAAAACTTATAAAATAAATTTTGTTGAAAAATTAAAAAAAAATAAGCCGCTATTAAAAAGTTTAAAAATAAAATACGCAAATATAGAAGGAAATCTTGTTATAGATAGCAAAATACTAATAGAAAATTTAGAACCATTATTATTAATTGATGGTTATAATTTTATTTATATGAATGATAGCATTTATTATGAAAATATAAAATACCCTGGAAAAAAAGTGTGCGTAATTAAATATTTTAAAAATAAAGATAAATATGGAATATTTTTAGAAGAAAAAGATATATTTGATTACAAAAGTAAATTATATTCGGTTGATAATTTTAAAAAGCCAATTAAAAGTATATCTAGTTACAAAGTTCAAGATTTAAAAGATATTTGCAAAGTATTAAATATAAATATCATGAAAACTGCAACAAAATGCAAAACAAAAAAAGAATTGTACCAATTAATAGTTGAAACTTTATCTATTTAATAAAATTGATAAATATATATAAAAATATATGTTTTATATATAATTATGAGTGATGTTGAAAAAACACCAAATGAACAATTAATAGAATTTATAAATACATATTTGATAGACAAAACATATGATGGTGATGAATTAGAAATAAGATTTGGAATAAATAATTACAATCAAATAACTAAAATAGATTTTGATAATATTATACAAAAATTAAAATCTCTGGGATTTAGATGTAATAACAGTGAAGGAGATTATACATTGAATATTATCAATGAATACGCAGACCCTAATACTGGTAAAATAAAAGATTCCAATATTAGAACAACAATTATAGGTGTGAATGCTATACAGGAATATTGTAAGGAAAATATTATTCGTGATAATAAATTAAATAATGTGCAATTTTTACAAAAATTTCGAAAAAAAGATAGAAATAAGAATACTTTATATCCTATTAATTTTAATGATTTTCAATTTAGGGTTAATTATAAAACAGAACGTGATTTAACACCTGAAAATATTGACTCTATACGTCCAGAAATCATCCAATTATTAGATACTTGGAGAGATAATCGTAAAATCTTTAGATTTATAAAAAGATATACTTTCCAACATGAAAATACTAATAAATATCCTTTTAAATTTGATTTAAGTGTTGTTAAAACAAATAAGCAAACTAGAAAATATAATAAAAGAAAAGTATTAATTAAGGAATACAGTATTCAAGACGCAAATGTATTTAATGAACCAGAAAATTTTGAAGTAGAAATGGAATTATTAAATCCAATCGCAAAAAGAGGGGAAGATAATACAAATGAAGTATTAATAAAAAAAATTAAGTCGGGTATCAAAATAATTTTGTCAGGATGGCAGAAAACAAATTTTCCAATATCTTTTAAGGAACAAGATTTAATTTTAAAACAGTATATGACACTGATACATGGACAAAATTTACCTCTAAATAGAAATGGTAAACCACGATTTGCACATAGTGGTGACTTTTTGGGACCTTCATCGGTTAGTTTAGAAACCAAAAATATTATGTCTTTAGATGTAGATTCTTCTACACCCAATATTAATAATCATTATACAGTTACAGATAAAGCAGATGGTGAAAGAAAATTACTGTACATATCAAATAATGGTAGAATTTATTTAATAGATACAAATATGAAAATACAATTTACAGGTAGTATTACTAAACATGAATCTTATCATAATAGTATAATAGATGGCGAACATGTTTTAAATGATAAACAAGGAAATTTTATAAATTTATTCTTATGTTTTGATATTTATTTTGAGAATAAAAAAAATACAAAGGGGTTTCCATTCATGAATATTCCAAATGTAGAATTAAAATATGAAAATAAAGATTTACCAAAAAATAAATTTAGGGGTGAAATTTTAAATGAATTAACAAAAAAATTAAATAGCGAATGTGTTGTAAAAAATTACACATATCCACTTAATATTAAAATAAAAACATTTTATTCAAATATAAATGGAAATATATTTGCACAATGTAAAAAAATATTAGACGGTGCAAAAGAAGTTGTATTATTTGATTATGAAACAGATGGCCTTATATTTACACCTTGCGATAAAAGTGTTGGTTCTTCAAAAGTAGGACACATTACAGAGTCAAAAAAAGTAAGATGGGACTATTCTTTGAAATGGAAACCACCTGAATTTAATACTATTGATTTTCTTGTAAAAACTAAAAAAAATGAAACAGGTTCTGACTTTATTGGTAATATATTTACAGATGGAACTGATTTAAGTAAATCAGAAAAATTATTACAATATAAAACTCTTATATTACACGTAGGATTTGATGAAAATAAACACGGTTTTATAAATCCATGTGAAAATATTATAAATGATAACTTCTCTAAAAATACAGAAAAAAATACATATAAAGCAATACCCTTTGTTCCTTATTATCCTGTTCCGCCTCATAAAATATATATGAATAATGTATTATTACAACAAGGTAGTGGTTCTAAACAATTATTTACTGAAGATAAAAAGGATATATTTCAAGATGATATGGTAGTAGAATTTAGATGGGATAAAAATGCCAAAAAAAATTGGCAGTGGATACCTATAAGAGTAAGATATGATAAAACGGCAGAATATCAAAGAAAAGGAAGAGTTACATGTAATGCGTATTCAACAGCAGAAGGTGTTTGGAGGTCTATAAACAATCCAATTACTGAAAAAATGATATCAACTGGTATGGATATTCCAGATGTAATTGATGATAATATTTATTATGATAGAACAAATTCTGAAACAAATACCAAGGCTTTAAGAGATTTCCACAATAGATATGTAAAAAGAAAATTAATTTCAGAAGTTACAAATAGGGGAAATACTTTAATAGATATGTCTGTTGGTATGGGGGGAGATTTGCAAAAATGGATTGATGCTAAATTATCATTTGTCTTTGGAATAGATTATTCAAAAGATAATATTGAGAATAGATTGAAAGGTGCTTGTTCTAGATATTTACGAGAAAGAAAAAAATATCATTCTTTACCAGGAGCTTTATTTATTCATGGAAATTCTAGCAAAAATATTAAAAACGGTGATGCTGCTTTTTCAGAAAAGGGAAAACAAATAATTAGGGCACTAAATGGTGATGGACCAAAGGATGAAAAATTATTGGGAAGAGGTGTTTACAAAAGATATGGTGTCGCTAAAAATGGATTTGATATTATCAGTAATCAGTTTTCAATACACTACTTTTTCGAAAATAGAAATACATTTTACAATTTTATTAGAAATATTAATGAAAACTGTAAGATTGGTGGATATTTTATAGGAACTTGTTATGATGGCAATAAGGTTTTCAATTTATTAAATAACAAAAAACAAGGAGATAGTTCTTTTATAATGAATAAAGATAACACTAAGATGTGGAGTGTTACAAAATTATATAATAATAATACTTTCCCTGATGATGAATCTAGTTTAGGTTATCCAGTGAATGTATATCAAGAATCAATAAACAAAACATTTAAAGAATACTTAGTTAATTTTGATTTCTTAACTAGGGAAATGGAAAATTATGGATTTGTACCTATAAGTGATACAGAAGCAAATAATTTGGGTTTTCCAAGTGCTATAGGTTCATTTGAAACATTATTTGATATTATGGAAGAAAATTTACATAATAATAAAATTAAAAGAAAAAATATTGGTAAAGCAGCTAATATGTCTATCAAAGAAAAACAAATATCATTTCTTAATAATTATTTTATTTATAAAAAAGTAAGAAATCCTAATGCAAGAGAAATTACAAATACAAAATTAAATATAAGTAGACACCAGGAAGATTTAGATGATGACGCTACAAAAAAGTTAGGTGAAACAAAAACACAAATAAAGAAAAGAATTGTCAAAAAGTATAAAAAAAAATTAACACTACCAAAATAATATAAATACTGATTTATAATATATGTAATAATGATATATTATACATTGCCCCAAATAAATTATACTATAAATTGTTGTGATTTGAAATTAATAATAAATAAAAAATCAGACAGCCAAAAAAACTCATCTAGTTTAAAAAAATACCTATCTAAGATAAAAGGATTAATAGATTTTCATATTTTAGATTGGGATACTGTTAAAAAATATACAAATACATATGAATTTATACATACAACTATACCTAATCAAAAAATGTCAATTAGTAAAATAAAACCTATTTCCAGAGCTTTTTTTAAATTAATAGAAATTTATAATCGTCATAGTATTTTTTCTAATAATACACCTATTAAATCTTTTCATTTAGCTGAAGGTCCAGGTGGATTTATAGAAGCAACTGCTTATATTCGTGATAATGAATATGATAGTTATTATGGAATGACTTTACTAAACGAAAATAATAATACTCCTAATTGGAAAAAAGCAGAACATGTATTAAAAAAACACAAAAATATAAATATTGAAAATGGTGTTGATAACACAGGAAATTTATATAATCATTTAAACTTACTTTATTGTAAAAAAAAATATAAAAATTCCATGAATATAATTACAGCCGATGGGGGATTTGATTTTTCTGATGATTATAATAATCAAGAAATAAATGCATATAGATTAATATTTACTCAAATTGCATATGCTATTGTTATGCAAAAATATAATGGACATTTTATATTAAAAATTTTCGATATATTTGAAAAATGTACAACAGAAATTTTATTTATATTAAGCTGTTTTTATAAAAAAATAATAATTTGTAAACCAGATACAAGTCGAATTGCTAATTCTGAAAAATATATTGTATGTAAATTTTTTAAATATTCTGATACTGAAAATATAAGTAATAAATTTATTAATATTATTAAGGTATTAGAAAAGGTTGATTTCAATATATATACTATTTCATCAATGTTAAATATACCAGTTCATTTTTATTTTATGAAAAATGTCTTAGAAGCAAATGCGATACTAGGTCATCAACAAATAGAAAATATTTTATATACTATAAAAATAATAACACATAAAGATAGAAAACAAGAAAAATTATTAAGTTTAAAAAATAATAATATACAAAAATGTATTAATTGGTGTATTAATAATAATATTCCCTATAATAAAAATTATCAGTCTAATAATATATTTTTAGGAGAAAGAACAAAAAGTTATTAAAATATTTAATTATATTAAGATGTATCCTAATATAGATTTAATTTATATTCTAAAAACCTTAGAAATGAATTTAAAGGATTTAGAGTTTTTAGAAAAAAAAATAAAAAAATCATCATTAAAAAATAGAAAAGTGCGTAACAAAAAAAAATTTAGAAAAACTCGTAAAAAAAAATCTAAATAGAATTTATAATGGCCAAATACAAAAAAAGACGTTCTCGTTGCGCCGGTAAAAAGCGTAAAGCCTGTGGAAGCAGAAAGCTTAGAAAAAAATGTCGCATGACAAAAAGAGGAAAGAACAAGAGTCACTGCCGTGCACGTAAAAACCGCACTAGACGTATGCGCAGAAGAGCTTCTCGCCTTTTATCTCCTTAAATAAAATATATTATCGATATGTTATAATATATTTTTAAAATTTTTCATTTAATAATGCTATTGTTACATCTTCATTTTTACTAATAGCAAGAATACCTTTAATTCTTCTATTTATTTCGGGAAAAGGAATATTTACAACAATTCGATTACCTTCTTTTATATATTCTTGTAATTTTTTGTAAAGTAATTTAACTGGTTCATAATTCATATTTAAATTAAAATGGGTTAATTGAATTAAAATTTCAGTTACTTCATCTTGTCTCTCCTTTTTTGTTCTGTATTCAATTTTTTTCTTTTCTCGTTTAACTTTTTTCTTTTTGTTATTAATCATATAAAATAACAAAAAAAATATATCTAAATTATTTTTTGTAAATATTTTGAAAAACTTAACACCAAAAATATAAATGTAAAAACACACAATATCCAATTTAAGTATTCATATCTTTGCCAGTATTTTTTTTGTACCTTTTCATTAAATGTAAGTTTTTTTTTATTATCAATTATAACCATGAAATCTCTGAACATTAAATTAGTATTTAATAAATTCAAAAACGAATATAAGTATAATAATGTTGATAATAATTTCATAATCTCAACAGATTTCTTTTTTTTTAACGAACGAGAAAATCCATATACACCAACACCTAATGACGTACTAATTATACTATTCCTAGTAGCTGAAAATATACTATTTAAATATAAATCTGTATCAATTGACATATAAAATAATAGAATATTTTATTTTCGAGAATATCTGGATGAAAATATTATTGTTCTATTACCGTTTCTATTATATCTTCTGAAATGATTATCGTCATAAAATGTATTTATTCTATGTCTTGAACTATACCTTAATGGTATTGATAAAGAAGCTATTTCTTCTTCACTATCACTATCAACTTCTCTACTATTTTCACGGTTATTTATCGATACATTTCTATTTGACCCCTGAAATTGTCTACATAATGGACAAGTATTATTATCTTGCAACCAAGTATTAATACAATTTCTATGAAATTTATGATTACAATATAATTCTTTTACATCTGAGTTTGAAATATTATCCAAACAAATAGAACAAGTAACAGGTTCTCTTATAACAAGATTTTGTGGTTCACTTATTAAATTTACATTTCTTAAACTATTTAAGGTAGTTGATGGGATAGGATAATTAAGAACTCCATATCTTTCAGAAATATTACCTTCTCTCACCAATCTAGATTGACCAACTGCTAACATTTTAACTAATTTTTTTGGAGAAAAACAAAATTTACCAAATCTGCCGTTATTTTTTAATTCCCCAGTAAATAACCCATTATTATAATCATCAATTGAATAAAAATAATTTCCTGCTGGTAAATACGTACCATTTTCATCAAATACACTTCTTATAGTACTTATTGTTGTATTAATTTTTCTAATAGACATAATATATTTATCAATTTATTTTTTTTTTATTAAAATTGTATTATACTTTGAAAATATTCTTGACAAATAAAATTCATCATAGTATTACACATATTTTTAATAAAATGAATTCCAGATTTATCCAAGCATTTTATTAATTTTAAAATTATCTCTCCATCATTAAAATTTTTATTTATATTTTTAAACACACATTCTTCATATCCCTTACTAAAATCTGTAAAACATGAAGATATTGCTAAATTGAAGTCTCCATTATCAAACAAATATTTGAATTCTTCCAAATATATTTCTTTATCTTTACATTTTATTACCTTTTTATTATTAAAATACATACCAATATTATAATATATTATGCTTGGAAATATAAAACATGTGCCCTTGGTATCTTCTTCTTGTAAATTTGCCCCATAATAATTATATTTATTAGTGTTATCATAATATATATTTGTACCATTTTCATTGCATAAATCTATAATACTTTTTAGAACAACATAATCTACTGTTTCTTTACCAAAATCGTATATTTTACTCCTTTTTCTAGTAATATATTCTTCAAAATAGGTATATGGTTTCATAACTTCTCCATGAGGATTTACATAATATAATTTATACTGAGGCATATAACTATCAGTATCATCTTGTGGTACTAAAATAGCACAAACAGCATGTGAAGCATAATTACTTTCTTCTGCCCTATCAATACAATAATTTATTGCATTTATATCAATAAATATCACTTTTTTATCTAAACAATCGTTTACTATTTTTTCTTGGAAAAATTCTTCATAATAATCTGTTTTCTTTTTACTACCTTCCCAATAAGTACATAACATGTCACTAATATAATCTTTTACATCTTTAGTTTTCAATAATTTACAAATGTGAAAATAATTTATATCAAGATTAATAAATGAAATATTATTTTTTGGAAAAACACAATATTTAAAATGATTTAATACTTGGTTAGATTTCGTAAATGAATTATCGCCGCTTATACCCGATGCCTCTACTTTTTCAAATATATCAACATATGTTGAACGTCTGTTTAGATAACTTTCAAAAGGTTTCATTTTTTTTAATTACTTAAAATTAATAAATAATTAAATCAATTTTATTAAAGACAACTTTGTTTTCTCTCATGTATTTTGGTATTAACACATATATTACTATCAAAATTTGTCTTTGACTTGGTATTAGGACCGGGATTTTGATATTTATTACATAATTGACCATTAATACAATTGTTATAATTATTTTTTTTCTGTTGACCTCCGATTATTGCATCATATTTCAATCTTTGTATTCTATTTCTACTAGACACACTAGACCTAGATGAAAATCTTGGATTTGCCCACTTTCTAACTGCTATAGGCATTTTTTTTGTAGTAATTCTTTTAGTTTTTAACGATGTTACTATCTCGTATGATATTTTACAATTACTATTGTCTTTTGTCCCAACACCATCTCCTATTTTATACATATTTTCTGATACCTTATTTTGAGGTAATATTCCAAATGCGTGTTTAGTATATAATTTTCCTGAAGAATTTAAATAACTAATATAACTACCTTCATTATTTTTCAACTTAAATCCGGATTTATCAACTAATCTTGTTTGAACATACTTAGGTTTACAACAATCCAAATCTGTTGGTGTATCTTTAATTATTTTTTCATTTTTAATACAATTGTCAGTATCACAATTATATTGTTTTCTGTGATGATTATAAGGCATTCTAAAAGGTGTAGGTCTATGTCTCAATTTTAATTTTTCTTGTTTTGATATCCCTTCACAATTTGATGTAGTACTGTTAACTCTATCTGTATTTACACTTATTTTTTTTGTCAATATATCTGTTGTTGTGTTTACATTTTTAGAATTATATCTATTATTAAAATTATTAAATAAAAAAAATGTACCTATACCTCTATTTTTTACATTTTCATTTTCACAATTACAAACTTCTTTTTTACTCATTATAATATTATATACAAATATAATATTGTAGTTACTAAGATAATACTTGAGCAGGGTCGTCATTACAACATACACCTCCATTTGGATTTACAGTTGTTTTTTTACTAACAGCACCTCTCACTCTAGCTAAAGCACTTGTTTGAGGATAATTTACCTCTGAATTAGAATTATTAAATAATCTAGAATATTTTCTACCTAAATACTCACTACCATTAGCAGCTGCCCAACTATGAGTAGATGGTGCATGAGATATTCCTCTTACATAACTTCCATTGCAATCACTTCTATTATTACTCGGACCAGTTTTACCAGAAAGACATCTACTTGAACCCCTAATTGTATCTAATTTTAATCTATCTATTCTAGAACTAGAATCTACAGCACCTTGAACTTTAAATTTATGATTATTATATCTATATACTGTTTCACTAGCCAAACAATTATCAATCTTAGGACAGTCACCACCATATCCTGGTACCTTTTGAGGGTTAGACATATAAGTTGTTCCTGTTGGTTTTTGAGTTGCTAATTTCTTCATTAATGTCACTTTTCTTCTATTATTAAGTAATTCTCTATATGAATAAGAATATTGATTTTTAGTAGGATTCATTCCACTATTTTGTTGTCCAGCTGTATTTGGTTGCATACCACTTCTTATTAAAGGCCTCAATGACCTTGTAGAAATGCCAGATGTTGCTCTACTTGTATTTCCAGTTGGAAGTTTTGTTGTTGAAAGAGACCCTTTGGTTGTACAATCATTATTTGAACAATCTGTATAACTATCTTTATAAATTTCTGTTTTTATTAAACATCTATCCTTTGTATTATCATCTCCATTTTTCGTTTTTCTATAACCTTTAAGAGGTTGCCTAAATGGAGCATAATACTTTCTATTATTCTGGTCTGAATCATTACAAGCTCCCGCGGAATGACAGCTTTGTTGGGATACTCTTTTATTTATAGTATTTTTATAAATATACTCTTTTTTGATATGATTTAGTGTAGATGGAGTATTCCCCTGAATTCTACGTTTTAATCCTTCACGCATTTATATTATTCAAAGAAAAAATAAATGAATAATATATTATGAACAAAAAAATGTTTTTAGTATTAATATTAATTTCTACATTATTATTTAGCACATTTTTTCCAATAATAGAAGGAGTTTGTAGTTATGAGGATGGAGGAAGTATTAAATCTGATAATTCTTTAGCACAAAATGGTGAATCACCTGTAGTAGGTAGAACTAAAAACTCTTGCCAAACTGCAGGCATTTATAAAAATGAAGAAAAGTTAAAAAGTGTAGAAGATAAATTAAAAGAACTTACACAGATGTCTTCTAACACCGAGAAGTCTGTACTGACGAATGCTGGAGATGTACGAAGAAATTTAGAAAATACTGCTAGAATAAAATCTCTTACAGATGATAGTGTTGAAGCTGAAGGTAACGATGACATGTGTAAAGATTTTCCCGATTCTTGTAAAACAACAAAATTACCAAAACGAATTAGCAAAAATGAATATAATAGGCGATTGGCCCGTCGTTAAAATATATATTATTAATATAAATGATACAAATAATAAATTTTTTATTAATTACTTTAATTATATATAATTTATTTAACAATAATATATTGGAACATTTTTCGGGATGCTCCAAAAGTAACAGTAATGCGGTTTATAGACAACAAGCAACCACAGACAGATTATATGGAAAATTAAATAAATTAGAGGCTAAATATAATCAATTGCAAGCGTTATCAAATGTAAACAGAATAGGAATTAACATTAATAAACAAAATACAGAGGGTGCAGTAACTGAAGCCAGTGATGAGTTAGAAAACAAAGAAGCTGAAATGAAAAGAGTAGGAGGAAAACCATCTAAACCCATTAAGGGAAACTTTAAGGGTCCTAGAATTTTTGCGAGTGCCTTAAAATCTAGTAATAGCACATAATGTATTTAGGGTGATAATCTTAAAGGTTCTTTCGATGATGCCGGATATATTATATTTCTGCGATTAAATTGTAACATTCTTAAAGGGTGAGGTCTAGATATTTGTATTGATGGATATTCATTTCTATAATCAGAACATAATAAAGGATTACTTTTGAAAGATAAAATTTCTTCTGAATTTTCTTTATTTATTTTTATTATTAATTTATTATGAGTTTTAATTAAACCATAATATGTTATCGGTGTAAATATAGATATAAATGATATAAAATTTATATAAAATACAGATAAATTATTCCAAACAAAAATATAATAATAAATAATAAATTGAAAATTATTAATAAAAAAAAATGTTAAAAACCATTTCATTTTTTGAAAATACAAAGAACACCTTTTAATATTTTTTATAATTTTAAATAAATAAAATAACAATAATAGATTAGTTTGGATAAATACTGTATATGAAAAATAAAATATTATCGCAATCAAAGAATAATCATTTTCAATAAAAGTTAATAAATTAGGCTTATCTAGTTCTTTACCAAAATTCAACATAGAAATAACTAAATAATTACTTATAGAAGATTCTGTAAAATATATCAATCCACCCCAAAAACAAGCAGAAGCATACTGCAATGAAACACATATTAACATTCCATTTGTTTTAGAAAATAACTCTTCATTTTCTAACGGATATCTATAACGTAAAACATATTTTGTATGACACTCCATACATTTCTCCCATGCTTCAGAATCTCTATTCAAATTACGCCATGTATTTAAACATGACTTATGAACATATTTGCTAGAGCCATTACAGCTACAAGGTGATATAAATATATTATCAATAGTTTCTTCTTCAAAACAAATTCTACATATAGGAATTTCGTCTGACATATAATATATTAATTATATATATATATAATTCATGTCTAACGTATTCAAAGACATACAAAAAGGTGCTGGTAATGTTCAAAAAAGTTTATTAGGACCTGATTATAATTATGCAAAAGCAATTAAACCTCCTGGGGAGATTGGTATGAGTTCTAGAGGAACTATGAGTGCACTGGCTTGGAATATTGTTGGTATTAATGATTATGTAAATGTTTTAGTTAGTGGAGACAGTAAAGCTCAAAGAAATGGTGGGAGTCAACCTTTAGGACAAAGATTTTATTTAAAAACAGCAGGAAAGTGTTGTTCTAATCCGGTATTAGATGACGAAGGTAATCAAAAAGAATGCAAAAAAAAACAAGATAGATATATGTTTATAAATAACGTCCCAACTGGGAATGTACCATTTATATCTGATGCAACGGGCAGAAATTTCCCAACTCTTAGAGGATTAGTCCCTGGAACTATGGAAAATATAGGAAAAATAAATCCTTTAGAAATGATTTCAGGATTTATGCAAGGAGCTTATCCCAAATGTAGAAAATTAAATATAAAATCAAATTCTTCTACTGGTCCAAAATCAGGCGTGTATGTTGCTGATTCTGATATTGCTAATTTAAATGGTTGTTTGTGGAATTCAAATGGAAAACCTAGAAGTATATGGTCTAGAGACACAAGTGGAAAAAATCCTGTATCAGGAGAGGTAACTGGAGGATGTGCTGAGGGATTTCAAATGATGAATAAAAAATTATCATCAAAAAATTATTCTGAATTTAAAGAAAAAAAAAATCTTTTAAATAATTTATATAATTTAGGATTTAGCACATTTTTAATTTATTTAATGTATCATTTAATTGTAAAGCATAATTAAAACCAAAAATTTTGTATTGATTCTTGTTGTGAAATTAAAATACCTATTATATAAAAAATAATTCCTATAACTAAATGTGTAATTTTTGTTGGTTTATGCTCAATTCCTAAATACTTAATAATTAAAGAATGTGGTGAATCATCACTGGGAGGATAAATGCCCCAAAATATAGCATTAACCATCAACAATGATGTAATTATTATTCTTAACATATAGATGTATATTAAGAATTAAAAAATATTATTTAACTGCGTTTAAGTTTATTTACATTTTGCAAGCAATCCAGCAAGAAAGTCCAGCTACTAAACCTACAACTAATGAACTACTTACCATAACATGTTTATGGTGAACTAACATGTTCATAATTTGTGACTTTAATGAAAGTTTTGAAGTATCATGTGACATTTTCTTTTCCTCGGCAGTAGCGAATGTTGAAAGAAGCTGAGACAATACAACATTTAAGACAATAGCAACAGCTGCGGTTTTTAAGAATAAAGACTGTTTTTTCTTCATATAATATTTCATTAGATAAAATATTATAATTTTAGTATTAAATTATGGGTTAATTTGTTAATTAACGGCGGCGGCGGCGAGTGCGACGAGAACGTCTGCTCTTTCTGCGGCGCTTTGTGCTGCGTTTGGAACGCTTAGATTTTCTGCTCTTTCTTCTGCTCTTTCTGCGGCGTTTCTTTCTTCCGCCTGCCTGCATTTTTTTTACGCTTGCCATAAGCTTTTTCATTAGGTCTTTGGCTTCTGTCATTATAATATATAATTAGATAAAAAATATTATATATTAATTAAAATTTGACGCGTTTAAATAATTCTAAAGCTGCTAAACCTCCGGCTATTTGAGCAAGAATATATGGTGCTAAATCTTTCATATTCATTTTACCCGCCATAGCCATTACTACACTAACGGCAGGATTAAAATGACCTCCTGATGATTTGCCTACAATAAAAATAGCAGCCATTAATGCTAGACCAATAGCAACAGCATCACCTGTTGCTAAAATAACGTAAAGGAAAAACATTGTTCCTAAAAATTCTGCGACGAGCTTGTTCATTTTCATTATACTATGTATACAGAAAATTTAATTGTTTCCAGTCCCTGCCGCTGATTCTATGGTATTTAAAGAAACTCTATCAAAAACATTTTTGAAATATATAACATCACTTGAACTTCCGCCTTTACCTGAAGTATGTCCGGGTATTGTTCCAAGATGACCGAATAATTGAGCACGTTTTGAACTAGCATGTGCTCCAGTAGATGCATTCTGAACGGAAGGATGTGCTCCTCTATCGGTGCCATCTCTATTTTGGGCTGTAGAAACATTTGTTCTAGTTCTTGTTTGAAGTTTCTTTATTCTAGCTATTCTACTAGAAGTATCTGTTGTTGGTCCGGGCTTTGCTGTACCTGCACCTCTACCTTTATCATTCCAAGCTAAGGTAGCACAAGGATTAGTTTCACCAGACACTTCAACACTTGCATGACGTCCCCTAAATGTTTTACCTGCTTTTTGAACACACAATCCACCGCCTTGATTTTTTCTAACTAAAGTATGCGTATTTCTCCAATCTATTAAATAACTAGGTCTTGATGCTGACATTATAATATAATCTAACATTAAAATTTAACCGAATGTACTTTCTCCCGCATAATTTATATATAAAAAACCATCCTCATTTTTCTCCTTTTCATAAACATCTGCTAAAAGTTTAGAACAAGGAACAATTTTAGAATTAATAAATAAATATAATGCTTTCTCTGGTTCTAACTTAAGTCGTTTACGAATAACAAACATAAAACTTGATATTGATAAATCGTCTGGGCATAAATATTTCATTCTATCAATTTTTGGAACATTCATTGTTAATCTTTCACATATTATTGGTATTCTATTTGGATATTTAGCTAATACTCTGTCTGATTCATTTTTCCTTTTTTCAAAAGAATGTGTATTTTTAAACGATATATCGTTTACTTCATTATTTTTTTGTTTTTCTCTATAAAAATTTTTAATACCCCTCAACATATTTATATAATAATATGAATTTTTTTTTATATTATTATAGTGCTTTTTTTTAAGTTATCTTTTTCTTCTACGACGTTTTGTTCGGCGACTCTTTCTTCTACGTTTGGTTTTTCTACGAGATTTAGTTTTTCTCTTTTTACCTCTCTTTTTGCGTCTCTTTTTCGTTCTTCTTTTTCCACCCCAAAATTTCCATTTACAAAAAAATCCAGTGCAAGCAGATTCTCTCTTTTTTTCTTCTTCTGCTTCTAGTGCTTCTAGTGCTGCTGCTCTTGAAATTTTTCTTGGGTCTAATCTTCGGTTCAATCCTTGTCTTTCCGAGAACTCTTGCCTTCTTCGTCTTTCCAATAACTCTTGCCTTCTCCCGGCATCATTTCCTCCTATACCGTAGCTTGGTGTATCGTCATAGTCCTTGTCTTTCATCCACTCATGTTCAAAGTTCATATAATATAATAAAATATTAAAAGTTAACTAAATATTATTTTTTCTTTTAGTTACCTTTTTTTATTTTTACGTGATTTTCTGCTTTTTCTTGATTTTCTACGTGATTTTCTGCTTTTTCTTGATTTTCTACGAGATTTTCTTTTACCTCCTACACTTACTGCGTCAGGATACAGGTCTTCTGGGCTTTTCGCAGCAGGCCAATCGTCATCACTATAACTATCATCGAAAAATGAATATCCGGAATTTGGACCCCAGTCAGGAGGAGTTCTCATCCTACGTAATTGTTCACGAGTTTCACTCATTGAAGAAAACAACTTGTATAGTACAAATAAACAAAGTCCTCCAGCACCACCAATTGCTATGCCTAAGGCCATATCATTATTTTTATCAGACATTATAATATATTAAAAGATTAAAACATAGCTAAATCTAAACAAGCCGGATAATTCCAACATCCATAACTATCTTCTTCCTCTTTACGACCACATTCACAATAACCATCTACACTATCATTCATACTATCATTCATACTATCATCTACAAAATTATGCGGAATATATCCTTCAATACCCCATTCATCAGAAGGCCAATAATTGTCTTTATATACATCATTACATTTACTTATTATATTAAACCATTCTTCTTCAGTAACCTCACTTTTACTTCTAACATTATCTGGTTTATCAGGACAACATGATTCTTTACTACAGGTTTTTGGATTGAATTTAAACTCTCTACAATTACAATAATGACACGCAACAAGAACGTTTCCTTTTAAATGTGGATTTTTATTATTTATACGGTCTAATGTGAATTGATTTTTACAATTAGGATTATATAATATTTTCACATCTTCTTTACAAATATAGCATTTATTACTTTGGATATCTAGTAAAGTTTTCACATAATCAACATCAACATAATTAGAAGGGATAGGAAAACAAGTTGAGCTGTGGGTTGTTCTACCAGTTAATGATGTAGACCAATGTAATTCAAATCGTTTATTATCTTGTGTGATGTAGCTTTTTATTTTTTTTTTCAATTATCTTTCTTTTTTCATCTGTCATAATAATAAATTACAAATATTAATCTTTATATAATTATTATTATCGATTTTCAAAAACACCAGTAACATTAAAACATAGCTGAATATTATTTTGCTCTTGCTCTCATTTTACGCCTTTTTCTTTGTAATCTTCTTGTTCTTTTCTTTCTCCATTTCCATCTCATCTTAGCTGTTGATTTTTTAAATGCACATCCGTGACTCATTATAAATGTATTAAATTGATTTATTTATATAATTATATTATTAGATATAAAATGAGTCAAAATTTCATATTAATTGATGGTAGTTACTTTATATTTTATAGATTTTTCGCATTATTAAATTGGTTTAAACTAGCAAAGAAAGAACAAACAATTGATAAAGAAAATCCACCATTTGAAAATACAGAGTTTCTTGAAAAATTTGAAAAAACATTTATTTCAAAAATGAAAGAAATTCAGAAAAAATTAAAAATAGAAAATCCAATTGTTATAGTTGGAAGAGATTGTCCAAGAGCAACAATATGGAGAATGAAATATTTACCTAGTTATAAAGAAAATAGGGAGTATGGTGATTTTTTAGGAGGACCATTCTTTAAATTTGCATATAAAGAAAATTTATTTATAAAAGGAGGTGCTAGTAAGATATTAAAATATCCAGAATTAGAAGCAGATGATTGTCTAGCTATTTTAACTAATAAATTAAAAAAAACATTTCCACAAGGAAAAATTACAATTATCACAAGTGATATGGATTATTTACAATTAGCCTGTGAAAATGTGGAATTATATGATTTAAAATATAAAAAATTAACTGAAAGAAAATCGTCTTATAACAATGCGGAAAAAGATTTATTTGTTAAAATTTTAACAGGTGATAAAAGTGATAATATAAAAGGAGTGTTTAAAAAATGTGGTCCTAAGACAGCATGCAAATATTATGATAATAAAGAACTATTTGAAAAAAAATTAAAAGAGGAAGAAGGAGCTATGGAGAGATATTTATTAAATAAAAAAATAATAGATTTTAATGAAATTCCGGAAGATTTAGTGAATAATTTTATGGAAATGTACAATTTCAATGATTAGATTCAAGTTGATTTATCCTCTTTTCTTGTTCTTTCATAATTAAAAAAAGATTATTTAAAATATGTTTCAATCTACCAATACTATAATTAGCTGTAAAATAAGCATTATCATGATTATTATATATTTGAATTTTTTTCTCTAAATTGCTTATACGTTTATTTTTAGTATCATTATCTTTAATAATTTGATTTTTTATTGAATTTGTTAATTCATTTACAACAAATTGTATATTTTCTAATTTATCTAAGTTATTCATATTAATATTAAAAAATATTTAATATTTATATTTTTTAATTATACTTATTATTCTTGTTGAGCAATAATTCTAGGAGCAATATTCATAGTAATTAATTCTTGAAATAAAAGTTTACATGCGTAAGGGATTTTGATTCTATTGAAATGTGTTCTGTTATCACACGTATTGCATTGGTGTTTCTTAATTTTACTATTAAATATAGCTAACATTCCACATTTAGCACAACAGTAAACTTCAAATGAATCACTTGAGTAATAAATTCTATCTTTTGTAAATCTACTTGCTCCATGGGAAATCATACAATCTCTTTCCATTTCACCAAATCTTAATCCACCATCACGACTTCTTCCTTCTGCAGGTTGTCTAGTAAGTACCACCATTGGTCCAAAACTTCTACTATGAGCTTTATCATTAACCATGTGCTTAAGTCTTTGATAAAATGCAGGTCCCATAAATATTGTTGATTCTAATTGTTCTCCCGTCATACCATTATACAAAATATCATTTCCAGTTCTTTCCATTCCTAATTTTTGTAAAAGATTACAAATCTCATTAATGGATTGTTCGCCAAAACTAGTTCCATCGCCAAATAATCCCAATTCCAGTAACACTTTACCTAGCAAGGTTTCTTTTAATTGTGCTATAGTCATTCTACTAGGGATAGCATGGGGATTAATGATAATATCTGGTCTTAATCCATCTTCATTACAAGGCATATCTGCTTCTGGAATAACTAGGCCAATCGTTCCTTTTTGTCCGTGACGAGAACTAAACTTGTCACCAATTGTTGGCTTTCTATATGTTCTAGTTCTTATTTTTGCAAATGTATAACCATCACCATTTCTATGAATGTAATTTTTATCTACGTATGATTCTTCATGAGTTCTATATACTCTACTTTGGTCTTGATATTTTATTACTTTAGTATGGTCGTTTCTATTTGCTTTAATAGGAACAATTTTTCCAATAATAATATCACCATTTTCCAATAAAGTATTTTCCGGGATAACACCATTTTCATTAAGTTTATCATAATTAGCAAATTTCATACCTTTCGTTTTTGACATATCAGCTTTACATCTTATTTCTTCATCTCCTTGAATTTTTTTATCTTCATCCTTTTCAGTGTGATAAATAGTGGCTCCAAATAATCCTCTATCCAATGAACCCTGATTGAAAAGAATACTATCCTCTTGATTGTAACCGCTATATGACATAATTGCTACAATTACCATATTACCGGAGGGTATTTTATTAAGTTTAATAAAATTCATTAATCTTGTATCAACCAAAGGTCTCATAGTATAAGTTTGAACATAAGCTGTTTTATCCATACGGTGTGTATAATTTGTAACATACATACCCATTGCTTGTTTCCCCATAGCACATTGATATGTATTTCTAGGAGATTGATTATGTTCGGGGAATGGGATACAACTGGCTAGAATTCCAAAAATAGTAGAAGGATGAATTTCACAATGAGTATACTTGTAATGTGATGTTTTTTTATTTTTAAAATTTTTATTATTTATAGCAATCAATGCAGAATTTTGTTCAGCTGCATCAATATATTCAATAATAGACTCTTTAATATTATGATTAACCAACAAATTGTCCCATGTGATAGTATTATTCATAACACCATCATAAATATCTTTTGTAATTAATAGTTTATTATTTTTTACTTTATATACTGGTCGCATAATACGTCCTGCATCATTGCATATAATTATTTCTTGTTCTCTGAAATTAAATACAATACTTGTATAAATATTAATAATTCCTTCATATTTTTTCTTTTTCATATATTTATAAAATTTATATGGTTCTTTAACAGTACCTATCCAATTACCATTCACAATAATTTTTACAGTATCATACAATTCTTCGAAAGTCAAATCTTCTAATTTTATAATAAATTTTTCAATTACATCATAAATTGGATTGCTCAAACTAGCTATTGAAATATGAGCCATATATGCTAAATTTTTTACTACACCTACACTTTGACCCTCTGGTGATTCAGCAGCACAAACCATACCCCATTGAGTATTATGTAATTTTCTGGGTGGAATTAATTTTCCACTTTTATCAATGGGTGTATTAATTCTTCGTAAATGACTCAAACTTGAAATATATGTTAATCTATTCAAAACTTGTGCAACTCCTACTTTATTTGAATTTGTGTTTTTGATACCAAAATCACCTGTTGCTAATGCTCTTTTAATACCATTTTCAATAGTAGTGGATTTAATAATTTTGTAAATATTAGTATGATTTATGATATTTTTATAATTATCTGTAGATTTCCATGACCCACTATTGATTTCCCTAACTGTTTGTTTTTGCATATCTTTTACTAATTTATTGAAATAATTTCTGAATAAGTTGTTTAAAAGAACACCACATAAATCAATTCTTTTATTTTTATAAGAATCTCTATCATCAGGTTTTCTCCAGCCAAAACTTGTTTGTAATAATTTATTTGTCATAAATCCCATAAAATAAATTTTTTCATTTGCTTGTTTACAATGTGGAAATAAATCATTTTCTAATACATTTTTAGTAAACTGTTTTTTTTTGGCAGCACCTTCTTCAGCTGTCATATTTATAGGTGTAAACATAGCTTGATTAACAATAAAATCTAATGAATCTTCATAAGTTTTATATTTTTGTGCTTCTACTATGGAAGCTTTTAAAGCAAATAACATTTTTTTCATATTATCGTTATTGATATCCAAAATAATATATTTGCAAATATCTATATCTGAAATGACACCCAATGCTCTAAATGCAATAAACAATGGAATCGGTGTTTTTATCCTTGGAATATGAATATAAATAGCATGACCAGAACCATTATTTCTATTAGCAATTGTAATATTGATTTGTTTTGGAGATATACATTTATTATCGGGTATTGATTTTATTTCTGCTAACCAAGACCATTTATTGTTATTTTTTTTAATATTAAAACACATAATATTATTTTCAGCAGCTCTTTCCTGAGCTAAACACGTTTTCTCACTACCATTTATAATAAAATATCCACCACCATCAAACTCACATTCTCCTGTAATTTTACAGTTTAAATGGTTATATTGTTTTAGTACGCAAATACTAGATTTTAACATAATAGGCAACTTTCCAATATGAATTTTTGGCAGTTTTTGAAATAAATTTTCTATATTTTCTAATTTTTCACCTGTCCGTTTTATAATTTTAATATTCATATCAACTGTCATAGCACTTGCATATGTAAAATTTCTTAATCTAGCTTCTTGAGGAAACATAATTTTAGTAGCTCCATTATTTTCATGAATTTGTGGCCTGTAAATTTGGAAATTATCAAAACTAACAATCATTTCTAATGAATATAATCCAGTAGTTGCATCCTTGTCGTGTTCTGAATGAATTGTTACAGGATTAAACATTTCAATAGTTTTTTTTATTTGATAATTAATAAAATTATTATAGGATTCTAATTGATGTCTTACTAATCTCTCCAAATGCTGACCATGAAAGTAAGATTCTATTACTTTCCAACTAAATTTTTTAATATTCTTTTGATTGAAATTATTAGATAAACTTTCCATTATATTTACATCCATTTAAATTAATATTATTATTTCAATTTACCTCTAAGTAACTTATAAATAATATATACCAATAATATACATATAAAATGTCAAAAAAAAATAACCCCAAACATGTAAAGGATATTTCTAAAACAAAATTAAATATTACATGGTATAAAAATCCTATTCATAATATAAAATTACCCCCTTTACAAGATTGTAGTACAAAAATAAACAATCATAATTTTAAATTAAATACATTACTAATTAATAATAAAAAAAAGTTAAATATAATAAATAATAATTTAGATATGAATAATAAAATTCTATCGAATGCTATTAAAAAAAAATTACTTTATGAAAAATATGCAAAAATAACATCATATCTTGATAATAATCTTAATTTAGACAATTCCAATAATCAAATTGTAAAATATGATAAAAATTCTGTTCACAAAAAAAAAGCAATCGATGATTTTTTAATTAATTTAACAATAAATAATAAAAAATTTAATCAAGCTAGAAATATCTTTGAGCATAATACTCTTGGTGAAAATATACATGCATATTCTTACCACTACCCTCATTTTAAAAAAGCATCACAATTACCTCTACCTATTAAAAAAAATCCGTCGATAATAAAAAAAAAAGTTAATATTCAAATTGAAATAGAATCTATTAAAGATATTTTAAAATTAATAAAAGAATATCCACTGAAATATGATATTGAATATAATATTAACATGGAAGCAATACATGCTATTAAAGAACCACTTACAGAATTGGATAATATGATTGGTATGCATACATTAAAAAACTCAATAGTAGACCAAATAATATATTTTATTCAAGATTTTCATAAAGTTTCAAACTCAAAAAATGATGATTTTATGCATACTGTTATATATGGTCCACCTGGTACAGGTAAAACTGAAACAGCAAAAATTATGGGTAAAATATTTAGTAAATTAGGGATATTAAGTAAACAATATTTTAGAAAAGTTACTAGAGCTGACTTAATTGCAGGATACTTGGGACAAACTGCTTTAAAAACTAGAGATGTTATTAAAGACGCTATTGGAGGTGTCCTTTTTATTGATGAAGCATATGCTTTAGGAAATACAGAAAAAAGGGATTCCTTTGCAAAAGAATGTTTAGATACTTTATGTGAAGGATTGAGTGATAATAAAGAGAATCTTATGGTCATCATTGCTGGATATGAAGAAGAACTTAAAAAATGTTTTTTCTCATATAATCAAGGTTTAGATTCTAGATTTACTTGGAGATTTAAAACTGATGACTATAAATTTGATGATTTATTTTTAATTTTTGAAAAAAAGGTTAATGATATTGGATGGAAATTACATAAAAATATTAAAAATAATTGGTTTGAAAATAAAATGGATGATTTTAAATTTTATGGTAGAGATATTGAAACATTTTTAGCCAAGGTTAAAATTGCACATGGAAGAAGAGTTTTTTGTTTACCAGTTGAACAAAAATTAACCATAAATATTAAAGATTTAGAAAAGGGTTACAAATTTTTTTTAAATAATAAAAATGACAAAAAAAAGGATTTAACCAAACAAATTTTAAATCAAATGTATTGTTAAAATCCGCATTAATTTTTCTATAATTATTAATATGAGTAAAAAAAGTATTTCCATAAACCCCAATTTTTTTAAAATTTCAGGTGGAAAACAAAAAAAGAAAAAAAAACCATCATTTGAAAGAAACAAACTAAAACCAAATGATATCAAAAAAAAATTAATAGCTAAAATAAAAGCACATCAAAAAAAAGAATTAGATAAGGAAAGGGACGAAAAAATAAAAGAAGAAAGTCAATTTAAAAATGAATTTCAAGAAACCTTAGCTTATCTTCAGGAGATGAAAAAAAAGAAAGCAAAACAAAAACTTGAAAAAAGAAACAGAACTATGAAAAAAAAAGAAAATATACAACAATCAGGTGGTGTATCCGCTACAAAACCTTTAATTCCTAATGTACAAATTGATATTAATCCTATGAAAAAAACACCTGACCCACCTTACGGGTGTTTAAAAAACGGTAATAAACCTACATTTAGACAATATAACAAAACTTTAAAAAAAAACAGAGAAGATATTAAAAATGAATTTTCTAACAAACCTTTATTTAATTTAAAAAGTACTGATTTTGAAATTGATGAAAAATTCCAAGATAGAAAAAATAAATTAGAACATATAAAAAATAAATTTAAGACTGATAATGAAAATACTAAGAAAATGCACAAAATTAAAACTAGACGAAGACGAAGAAAAATTACATTAGGAAAAAAGGGTAGACTTGTGGGTGTTTTAGTTAAAAACAAAAAAACAAGAAGAATTATTAAAAATGAAGTAAATATTTTAAAAAAAAAATCAATAAGCGAAATAAAAGAATATCTAAGAAAACATAATTTACTAAAAATAGGAAGTAATGCTCCCGACCATGTTATAAGAACACTTTATGAAAATGCATACTTAAGTGGTGATGTAAGTAATAAAAATTCAGATATTTTATTACATAATTGGAAGGAAGAAGAAATATAATTTATTAAAATGATTTAATAAAATACTACATTTATGATTTATACATGTCATTAAGTGATCATTTATTTAGAGGAAGTTGTTTTGAATGCTCATTGAGATATATTTTATCATGGTTCTTTTTTTTAGGTGCGGTAGCTGTATCTATCTCTATTCTTTTAGTTAATTCAAAAAATATAGATTATGGAGATGTTAATTTAACTGTAAGATCTTTATTTGTTATCACTATTGTTATTATTTCTGCTATTATTTCTAGATGTATGTGTTATGAAAATAAGATTACAGATGATGATAGTGTAAAACCATTAAAAGATAATAACCAATTAAAATACACAAGATGTGAAAATGTTTAGATAAATCAATTTAAAGCATCAAGTAATAATAAATATATTACTTGATGTCAAAAAAAAAGAAAAAGGATGATAGAATGATAGCAGATTATTTTAAATATTTAGATGAATATCAAAATAAATTTGGAGAGAAAACTATATTATTATGGCAATGTGGTGGATTTTATGAAATTTATACATTACAAGATATAAATACTGGTAAATATATTACTCCTGGATTTAAAGATTATTTAAAAATCACATATATGAATGCTGCTAATAAAAATTTATCCTTCGAAAAAAATGGTATTAAATATCCTGTCAAAATGGCTGGATTTACTCACGCTGATTATTTGTTAGAAAAATGGGTCAAAATTTTAACAGAAACTGGATATACAGTGGCTGTATGGGAAGAAACGGGTTCTATTGGTTCAAAAAAAACTCGTTCTTTGGATAATATTTACTCGCCAGGATGTCATTTTACTGTAGAGGAACGTGATACTGATACTAATAATATAGCTTGCTACGTTATTAATAAAACAACAGGACTTTTAAAAAAAAATCCATCAATCTATTTTGGATGTTCTGTTATAGATGCGTTTACAGGAACAGTTAAAATTTTTGAACATTCTATTAAAAAACAAGATATTCATAATACAACTGTATTTGACGAATTAGAAAGGTTTAATGCTATTCATAATCCAAATGAAATTATTATTATTCATAATTATAATAATGAATATCTTATTGATGAAATTATACAATTTGCAGACTTAAATACAAAATCCATTCATAAAATTAATCAAAATCTTGATAATGAACTTTCAAAACAAGCTAATAATTGCGATAATCAATCATATCAAAAAGAAATTATCACAAAATACTATGAAGATATTAAAGATTATGATTACTACATGGAGTCTACACAACTTTCATCCAATCCATTTGCTTTAAAAAGTCTATGTTTTTTATTAGAATTTATATGGCAACATAATGCAAATTTAACAAATAAACTTCAAAGACCTACCTTTGATAATATGGGTAGTAAATTACTATTAGCAAATCATTCATTAAGACAACTTAATATTGTAAATATTGGAAATAATAAAGGACAATATTCTAGTGTTGAAAATCTTATTAATAAATGTGTTACTCCTATGGGTAAAAGATATTTAAAAGATAAAATTTTACATCCTGTCACAGACATTAATTATTTAAATGAACAATATAAAATGATTGAATATTTAATAAATAATTGGGATAAATATAAATTTTTAAGAAAGGCTTTTCAAAATATCAAGGATATCGAGCATCTTTATCGCAAAATTATATTTAATAAAATAACGCCACATGATTTTTATAATTTCAATAAAAATTTACATTCTATAAAGGAAATCCATAAAATATTAAAAAAGGATAGTGTTATGATGAAGTACATTAAAAATAATATTGGTACTAACATTGAGGATGTTTGCACTAATTTTATTTTGAAGTTGGAGAGATATTTTAATATGGAAATTTGTTCTTCGCTTATAATTAATAAATTTGAAGTTAATTTTGTAAATGAAGGGATTAATGAAGTATTGGATGAGGTTAGTCAAGAATATGATGAAGTAGAAAACCAAAAGATTTCATATATTGAATCTTTTAAAACATTAATTAGTCAAATTGGTAAATTAAAAGGAGCAAAAGAACCTATTAAAACACATTTTACAGATAAAAGTGGTATGTATTTTTATGCTACTCCTGCTAGATGTAAAGCTATACAATTATCTTTAAATAAAATTAAAGAAAAAGACAACGTTTTTAAAGAATATTATTCTGATTTAAATATAAGTCTTCCTAAGGAAATTATTGATTCATTTAAACATACTAGTGGGGGTATTTCAGGTAATCATAAACTTTGCGGTTCTGGATTAAATGCATTTTATAAAAAATATGGACAAAAATTAGATAATCTAACTGAAATTTTAACAAATGTTTATACTGAATTTATAATATCTCTCCGAGAGTATAATAATGAAATGAATGATTTTGTAAAATATGTTTCCAATTTGGACATGTTAATCACAAAAGCATATGTAAGTAAAAATAATAATTATTGCAAACCTGTTATTAATACAAAAGCAAAAAAAGCATTTATTGAAGCAAAAGATATACGACATCCTATAATTGAGAAAATTCAATTAAATGAACTTTATGTTCCAAATGATGTAAGTATTGGTAAAAAAAAAGATGGAATGTTAATATTTGGTACAAATGGTGTTGGTAAATCAAGTATTAATAGGTCAGTTGGTATAGCTGTTATTATGGCACAAGCCGGAATGTTTGTTCCTTGCTCTTCATTTACATACAAACCTTATAATGCTATATTTACAAGAATTTTGGGAAATGATAACATTTTTAAAGGTCTAAGTACTTTCACAGTTGAAATGAGTGAAGTTAGTACGTTTGTAAATACTTGCGATGAAAATAGTTTAATATTGGGAGATGAAGTATGTTCTGGAACAGAAACATCAAGTGCTGTATCTATTTTTGCAGAAGTATTATTATGGTTAAATAAAAAAAAATCTTCGCATGTTTTTGCTTCCCATTTTCACCAACTTACAACTATGAAAGAAATAACGAGTCTAAAAAAATTAGATATTAAACATATGTCTGTTAAAAATATGAATGGTAAATTAATTTATACGCGTAAATTGGAAGATGGTCCAGGAGAAAATATGTATGGAATTGAGGTTTGTAAATCTTTTGATTTTCCAGAAGAATTTATTGAAAATACATATAATTTAAGAAATAAATATCATAAAAGTTTGTGTGGAACATTAAATAAAAAAAAGTCAAAATATAATTCTAAAAAAATAAAAGGAAAATGTGAATTTTGTGATTCAGAAGGCAAAGATATTCATCATTTAGAACCTCAAGAGTCAGCAGATATAAATAATTACATAGGAACATTTCATAAAAATCATCCTGCTAATTTAACAAATATATGCAAAGACTGTCATCTTCAATTTACAAAAAATAAAACTATACATAGAAAAACAAAAACAACAGATGGTTATAAATTAATTAAACAATAAAAAAATCGTATAAGATTATATATGAGTAAAGATTTGATAGCTTTATCTGGATCATTTATCAGTAGGAACATATTAAAAATATTGTTAATTACGATATTATTTATTATTTTTACAATAATTATCATGGCGAATAACATAAAATTTGACAAAAAAAAAACAGTATTAGATAAAGTTATAATTATAGAAAAATTTACACCAAATAATTTAAATTTAGCAAAAAATAATAAAATCAAACCCTTGAAAAATAATTTTAATATTAATTAAAAATATTGAAAACTTATATTTAGTGCGTTATATTTTTTCTAATAAAATTGATTTAATAATATCATATTTAATATATATCAAATATGATTATTCCAATTAAGTGTTTTACATGCGGTTGTGTTTTAGCAGATAAATATTTATATTATATCAAAGAAGTGCGTAAACAAAAAATAGCAAAAGGTATGGGTACAGAAGAAGTTATTTATTTAGAAGATAACAACATAAAAAAAACGCCTGAAGGTAAGATTTTAGATAAATTAAATTTGACAAAAATGTGTTGTAGAAGACATATGCTTACACATGTTGATATTGAATAAATTTAAATCTATACATATTTTATATGGGTAAAACATTTAAAAGATATAGGAGAAGAAAATTAAAAGGTGGTAAAAAAAGGAGACGTAAAACGCAAAAGAGAATAAAGAGACAAAGAAGAAAAAGAACAAAAAGAATAAAAAGACGTCAAAAAAGAAAAACAAAAAGAAGAAGAAAAAGAAGATATCAACGTGGAGGACAGTTATTAGCCCCGGCAACATTTAAATGTAATTCTCCTGCAAATATTGCTGAAAAAATGACAGGTATTAAATATAATACAAACCCAAAATTACCTGACCCTGCTTCATCTAATCGTATTCAAAAGGGTGGTGGTAGTTGGGTGCAAGAGTTTGGATGGTCTGATGCACAAAAAGCCGGATATAGTGCTGTAAATGGTATTAAAAATTTACATTTAAGATATAAAGGTGGTGAACCTCTACCAAGTACTTCACCAATGGTGCAAAATTTGAAATCTCCAAGTTTTAAATATAACGCGTCAAATATTAACGATGTATACCAAGAAGCCAGTAATGCAGCAAGCCAAATTTAAATTTTTTTATTTCAATAATATATATATGAAATTATTGAAATCAATTAAAAAAATGTGCACCCCAGCACAACTTTATTTAGGATTATCTGCTTTAAGTATTTTATCAATGTGCTACCAGAATATAGGTACTCCCGATATGTATACTTGTGGCCTAATTTCAGCAAAAACTCCTGTAAACAATACATTATATTTATTAATGCAAGGATTATACATAGTCGGTTGGACATATTTATTAAATATTTTATGTAAGAAAGGATATGATAAATTATCTTGGGTTCTAGTTTTATTACCAATAATAGCTATGTTTGTTTTAATTGGATTAGTTATTATATCTCTTCAGAGATTACAATAATCGTATTTTAAAAAATGATATTTATATATTATCTTTTAAAATAAATTTTAAAAAAAAGGCTAATGATATAATATATGAATACAAATAATATATCTTGGAAAACAATTGACAAGTATTTTAAAGAAAATAAAAATGTAATTGTTAAACATCATTTAGATTCATATAATTCGTTTTTTTCAAATGGAATACAAGAGATATTTAAAGATAGAAATCCTTTGAAATTTTTTAAAGATTTAGACCAAGAAACAAAACTCTATAAATATGAATGTGACATTTATTTTGGCGGTATAAATGCAGATAAAATATATTATGGTAAACCTATTATTTATGATGAAGATAGAGAACATTATATGTATCCAAATGAAGCTAGATTAAGAAATATGACATATGGATTTACAATACATTATGATGTTGAAATGAAAATCAAAATATTAATAGATAAAGAAGATGGTACTACAGGCAAAAATAAATTTGAAGTACACGAGGAAACATTAGAATTTGAAAAAATTTATCTGGGTAAATTTCCTATTATGTTACAATCAAATTTATGTTTATTACAAGGTTTAGCACCTGAAGCACGATATAATATGGGAGAATGTAAAAATGATCCAGGTGGATATTTTATTATAGATGGTAATGAAAAGGCTATTGTTTCTCAAGAAGGAAGGGGTGATAATTTATTGTATATTTTAAAAGATATAAATGATATATATTCTTATGCGGGCGAAATAAAATCAGTTTCAGAAGATGCTTCAAAACCAAAAAGAACACTTTCAGTAAGAATTGTTAGAGAACAACCCTCTCAATCAAATAATAATATTGTTGTAAATATTCCACAAGTTAGAAAACCCGTTCCATTATTTATAGTTATGCGAGCACTTGGTATAATATCTGACAAAGATATAATAAAAACATGCTTATTAGATTTAGAAAAAAATGAAGAATTAATAGATTTATTTATTCCAAGTATCCACGATGCAGGAAATATATTTACACAACAAGCAGCTATTTCATATATAGGTTCATTAACAAAAGGTAAAACAAAATATCATGTATTACAGATTTTAATGAATTATTTTTTACCTCATATGGGAGACCTAAATTTAAGAAGCAAAGCATTATATTTGGGATATATTGTAAAAAGACTATTAAATGTATATACAGGTCAAGAAAAGCCTACAGATAGAGACAGTTATGAATTTAAACGAATATCTGTATCAGGAAAACTAATTCACGATTTATTTGGAGAATATTATAAATTACAACATGATAATATTTATCTCCAAATGGATAGAAAATATTTATACAGAGAAAGTAGAGAATCTTATCAAGGAATGGATTTTGTAAATTTATTTAATAAAAATTTTGAATTATTTTTTCAAGAAAAAATTGTTGAAAAGGGTTTCAAAAAGGCATTTAAGGGTGATTGGGGAGCTAGTGCTCATACAAAAAAACCAGGTGTTTCACAAGAATTAAATAGATTATCCTTTTTTGGATTTTTATGTCAATTAAGAAAAACAAATTTACATATTTCTGCAGAAGGAGCTAAGGTAATTGGTCCAAGATTACTACATCCTACACAATATGGCTATTTATGTCCTTTACATTCTCCAGATGGAGGAAATGTTGGGTTACACAAACATTTATCTGCGTCTACAGTTATTACTAAGGGCTGTTCTGGTAAAGAATTTATAAATTATTTAAGAAAATTAAAAATAAAATTATTAGAAGAATGTTCTTTGGAATATATGAAATATACAACCAAAATTTTTATAAATGGTGCTTGGATAGGATGCTGTGACGAACCCATTAAAATTTTAAGTATAATGAAACTCCATAGAAGAAACAATATGATAGATATATACACCAGTTTGGCATTTAATATAAAAAAAAATGAAATAAATATATGTACAGATGCTGGAAGACCAATAAGACCACTATTTTATATGATGGCTAATAATAAAATATCTTATGAAAGAGAAAATGTATTAAACGCATACGAAAAAGATACAATAACATGGAACAACATAATTTATGGATTTGGTAAAAATAAAAATGTATTAGAAAAAGAATGTAAAATTTCTATTACTGCATCCTCTGTTGAATCCTTAGTTCAAAACAGTTCTGTTGTTGATTATATTGATACAGCAGAAGCAGATACATTATTATTAGCACAATCAAAATATGATAAAGAAATTTATGAGAAAAAAAGAGTTACGCATTGTGAAATTCATCCTTCATTAATTTTTGGGTTAATGGCGAATCAAATTATTTTTCCAGAAAATAATCCTTATCCAAGAGATGCATTTTCTTGTGGTCAGTCAAAACAAGCAGTATCTTTATATAATACAAATTTTCAAAATAGATTTGATAAATCATGTTTTGTTTTAAATTATGGTCAAATACCTTTAACAAAAAGTAGATATTTAAAATATGCTACAAAAGAACAACATCCCTATGGTGAAAATGCAATTGTAGCAATTATGTGTTATTCCGGATATAATGTTGAAGATGCTGTAATATTAAATGAAGGTTCATTAAAACGAGGTTTATTTAGAACAACATATTACAACACATATCAAACATTTGAAGAATTAGAGAAAATGGGAAATATGACAGTAGAAAAAAAATTTATGAATGTTTTAGAAAAAGATATTGTTGGTTTAAAACCAGGGTATGATTATCAACAATTGGATGAAAAATCAGGAATAATTAGAGAGAATAGTAAAGTTACAGAAAAAACAGTTATAATGGGTATGGGTACAAATAGTATTACAGATTTAGATACATTTGTAGATAATTCTGTTTATGCTAAGAAAGGTCAGGTTGGAATAGTAGATAAAGCTTTTATGACAGAAGGTGAAGAAGGTAAAAGAATTGCAAAAGTAAGAATAAGGGGAGAAAGAATACCACAAATAGGGGATAAATTTTGTTCTAGAGCAGGTCAAAAAGGTACTATTGGAATTATACTTCCAGAATGTGATATGCCTTGTACCGAAGATGGAATAAGACCTGATATTATTGTAAATCCTCACGCAATGCCTTCAAGAATGACAATAGGGCATTTGGTTGAAACTTTAACAAGTAAAACTGCAAGTATATATGGAGGGTTTGGAGATTGTACAGCATTTACAAATAAAGGTCCCAAACACGAAGAATATGGAAAAATGCTTACTGAACAGGGTTATCATTCATCAGGAAATCAGATATTATATAATGGTATGACTGGCGAACAATTAGAAACAGAAATATATTTTGGACCAACATATTATTGTAGATTAAAACATATGCCCAAAGATAAAATAAATTTTAGAGCTAGAGGTCCTAGAACAGCATTAACACGTCAAACAGTACAAGGTAGAGCTAATAATGGTGGGTTAAGGATTGGAGAAATGGACAGAGATTGCTTAATTGCTCACGGATTGAGTTCATTTATAAAAGAATCTATGATGGTAAGAGGTGATGAATTTGAAATAGCAATTTGTAATAAGACAGGATGTATTGCTGTATATAATGAAACAAATAATATATTTTTAAGTCCGATGACAGATGGTCCTATCAAATTTGTGGGAAACTTAGTAGAAGATTTAAATATTGTAAATATAAGCAAATATGGTAGAGATTTTAGTATTGTAAAAGTTCCATACGCTTTTAAATTATTGATTCAAGAACTTCAAGCTATGAATGTTCAAATGAGAATAATTACAGATGATAATGTAGACCAATTATTAACATTGACAAAGGGTAACGATATTGTTAATTTAACAAAAGAGAAATATCAAAATTTTGAACAATTACAAAATGATATCAGTGCTAAGCAATTTAATGATAAGGGTGTTCCATTAATTAAAGAAAAGACCCCTCAAGAAGAATCAAATCCTGAAAGAAGTGTTGTTTTCAATGATGATTTTGGTGAAGGAGTAGATAATTATATTCCACAACAAGTAGATGATGATGGTGATGATTTATTGGATATTCCTAGAGAGGACGAACCATTAAAAGTAGGAGATTTAGTTAGATTACAAGGAATTTCAAAATTTAACGGAGAAAATTTATCTGAAGATACAACTACATATAAATTATTAATATATGATAGTAATGATTTAGATTGGTCTATGGAAGCAATAGATGGAGAATATGTTGGAGAAATAAAAAGCCACTTCCCTGAAAATATAATTAGATTATCAGATTTACCACCACCACAATCACCTACATACGCACCAGAATCACCTACATATGCACCTAATTCTCCAAAATATGCTAGTGTAGTTCCTGAATTAAATTTAGATACAATTGGTGAATTAGAAGAAGAGGATTTAGATGAAATAAAAGAAGAAGATGAAAATGAAGATGAAAATAAAGAAGAAGATGACAATAAAGAAAAAATAATAAAAACTGAAAGTTCGGTTGATAAACAAGATACAACAGGTTTGGAAAAATTATCCACAATTGATGAAGATAAAAAGGAAGGAGAAGAAGAAGAAGAATCGTCAGACATCAAATCAATAAAAAAATAATTTTATTTTATATAAAATTGAAAATATATAAAATGAAAATATATAAGTAAGTATATAATATGAGTAATAAACAAAAAACATTGAATAGTCAGATGATATCAAAAATATTTAATGCTAGAAAAGTATTATTAGATTTAGCAAAATCAAGAGGATTTAATACAGATAACTATGATAATTTTACAATAAACGATATTTTAATAATGAATACAAATAAACAATTAGATATGTTATTTGTAAATAATGATACAGGTAAAAAGGTATACTATAAATATCATTTAACTACCAAAATTAGAGGTCCTCACATACAAGATTATATAGAAGATATTTATTCACTAGATGAAATTTTAACAAAAAATGATGATTTAATTATTATTGTAAAAGATAAGCCAAATGATGCATTAAGAAATATTTTGAGAATGGAATTTATAAATAATGACTTTTATGTAAATATATATAATTTACATGATTTTCAATTTAATATTTTAGAAAATGATTTGGTTCCTCCTCATAGAATTTTGTCAAGTGAAGAGAAAACAGCAATAGCAAAAAAATATAATATTTTAAATGATTCTCAATGGCCTGAGATTGACAGATTTGACCCCCCAGCTATGGCTATTGGATTGCGACCAGGTGAAGTTACAGAAATTACTAGAAATAGTCCTACTGCTTTAGAAACTAAATATTATAGGTTATGTAAATAATTTATCTTTATAATATAATAATGACTTTAGAAAATAAATTATTAAAATTAAAAAATGACTGGAATATAACAAAACAAAGATTTATAAATTCCTATCCACGTAGTAAATTTAATAAAAATGATAGAGCTTTTATAACTAGTGAAGAAAAATTAAATCAAATCAAAAAGGAAATAGAAGCATTATATACTAGTACAAATAATGATATAGCAAAAAACGGAGCATATTTAGATTTTTTTAATAATTATATAGAAAACATAAAACAAACTATAAATGAAAATAAATTAGGTTTAGTAACACAAAAAGGAAAAAATTTGTCAGGTTTACCCTTAAAAATAGATAAATATAATAATAATAGTTTAGCTTATATCAATATAAGTTTTTATACAATATCTGTATTAACAATGTTCTTTTTTATTTATAAACAATTAAAAGCATAAATGTTTTTTCTATCATTAGTTTATAAATAAATGTTTAAACAAGGTAAACAATTTGAAAGAAATCAAAGAAGATATAAAAGATTAGTAACTAATGATAAATTAAATTTAATATCTACAAAACAATTAAATATAGTACAAAAATTAAAATCAAATAAATATGCCCCTTTAAGGGAAGGATTAACAGATATGAAAAAAGATATGAAAAAAGATATGAAAGATATGGAAAAGCCATATTCAAATAAATTAGATGAATTAGATAAAGAAGAGACAGCAATATTATATGATCTTGAAAATAGATTTAATGCTAAGTTAGAGGATTATAAAACTAAATATGGAATTTATTTAAATGAAATAACATCCCAACAATACACCTCGTCTAGAAAATTATATAATAAAGTTGTCAAATATGAAGGTAAATATTATTATATATCGGATAGAGGTACTATAAGAGAATTTGAAACAGAAGCACAAATACCAGATAATAGAGGCAGGGGATGTCCTGATTTTAATAACGATATATTAAATGCTGAACAATATTCAAAATTTAAAAATTCTGATTTTGGTAATAAATTAAAAGCATTGGAAAGATGTGATACAACAAATAAAATCGTAACTGATGGAACAACTTCTGCATGGGTCGATTCAGGTGGTTTTAAACATGTATTTTCTTCTTATATAGATAGAAATGCAACATGTAAAGATACACCCTTAGAAATTTCTTCTGAAGAATTTAATGCAATAGAATCATCTACACCATATAGTAAAGAAAGTAAATGTATTACAAGACAAGGTAATGATTTAGAAAGAGAATTAATAACCATTAATGAAGAGTTGAAGTCTATTTTACATGAAATTCAAGCACATGTTTCAAATCTTCAAGGAAAATCCTTATCTTTAAATAATAAAATAGAAAAAGAAAAATTAGCTATTATACAAAAATATAGAAAATTACAACAAGATAAAAAAAAATTATCAAATATGAAAACAAACGAATTATCGTATGATGCAAAAATCAAAGAACAAAATTTACTAGTTCCATCTGTTGAGATGCATAATTATATATGGGTTGTACTAGCTGGAGCATTTATTGTTACAGCTATTTATAATTTAAAATAAAAATAACTTTTTTATCTCTATATATTAGATAAAATGGTTTTTAGCAAATTTTTAGATAATTTAACAAGTTTGATATCTTCAAAAAAAAGAAAAAATGACACAAAAACAGCCGATTCAATTAAGATAAATGAATTAACTCAAGGTATGATTTATTTACAAAAAAAAAAAGGAAAAAATTAATAAATTAAATAAAAAATTAAAAAATATGGAGGGTTATGCTAATAATGAAGTATTAGAAAACAAATCAGACCAAGAAATAGAAGTTTTACGAAATTTAGAGGCAGAGTATTCTTCATTATTGAGTGATTATGGAGATGATTATAGATTATTTATTAGCGAGTATAATTCGTCTATTGAAAAAGTTAATAATTGTAAGCAAGAATGTGTAACAAAGTATTCATCTGGTGAGAATATAAATGAATTAAGAAAAAGTTGCCAAATTGGTTGTGCTTTTAAAAATCCTAGTATAAGTGATTGTAATAATACATATAAAAAACATCCTATTAACAAAACAGGTTGTAGTGATATGTTAAGAGCACAAAATGGTAGTTTAATGTGTAAAAATGGTAATGTAGAAACAACACATTTAGAATACGTGACTAATGAAGACTATGCTGACTCAAATGGTACTTTATTGAAAAATGGTTGTTGTGAATGTGGTGGTGGAATTGGTGGACAAAAACAAAAAATAAATGGTAAATCAATTCATTCTTGTGATAATATACTAGATATCTACGAATCATATTCATCATCAACTTCACCAGGCAAGGATATAATAGAAGCGTGTAAAGCTGCTCCATTTACACAAAGTAATATTTCTTTAAAAGATAAATATAATAATTTAACAAAAAAAAATGAAAATTTAAAGAAAAAGGCAGAAGAGATATTTAATAAGGTAGTAATATTACGTTCAAAATATAGTTTACTTGATGATGAATTAGATGAAAGTGAAAAAGCTTTTGAGCAAACACTTAAGGATTATGATGAATTATATAGAAAAGTTTTACAATATAAGGGTGGTAAAAAAACTTCAGATACAAGAGATGCACAATGGGAAGATATTCAATATAAAGAAAAAAGTCAATCGCTACATGTACTAATTTGGGCAGGTTTAGCAATTTTAACAATTTTATTTGTCTTGAAAAGAATGAAAAAATAATTTTATAACTAGTTATTATATACAAATGGCTTTTCCAACTGATAATGAACAAAATACATGGGAGGAAAATTTACCCCAGGCTTTAAATGAAAAACATGAACAAACAATGGAGTATATTAAGAATTCTGAAGTTCAAGAACAATACTTACAAACAAATCTTCAAAATCTAAATCAAAGCGATGAGGATTATTCATATAAAAGTGCTCAAATAAAAACTATGATAGATGATTTGGTTGCTATGAGATTGGGATTATTAACAGATTTAAAAACAGTGTATAGATCTGCTCAAAAAGATACATCAGCAACTCGAAATAATTTAGCAAATCAATTAACTGTAAATAATATAATTAAAAATGAAAAACAAAATGTTGAAAATGAAATAGAAAGATTGGAAAAAAACGAACTGAACAAAAAAAGACTTGTGGAATTAGGAGAATATGAATATGATAGATATACTTCACATAAAAACATTTACAAAGTAATTGCATATGGTGCACTTGCTATTATGGTTATTGTTTTATTTAAAAGTAAATTTAAGTTTATACCATCATCTGTGGCTACAATTGCAATAATAGCTATAATAACTTTAGTATTGATTACTATTGGTCGTAGAATGTTAGTCAACTTTAGCAGAACAAATTTGAATTGGCAAAAATTTAATTATGACGGATATAAAGGTACTGGTGAAGGGGTAAAAGATAAACATCAAGAAGAAAATAAACAAAGCTTATTTAATAATATATGTAATACTATATCTGATAAAACATCATCAACAATTAATTCTTTAAGAGAGGCAGGTAATCGTGCTGAAGCAAAAATAAACACAAATCTTTATAAAAACGATGAGGAACCCTTTCGTAATATTGTAATGGCTTCAGACCCCAAACATTCTGAAAGTTTTTACAACATTCAATAAATATTACATTTTTTAATTTCTAATTATTATATATTAAAAAATGACACAAGAAAAAACAGTACAATTTTATGAAGAAGAAGATTCAAGGGGTAAAATTTTTCAAAAATTAAATAATATGCGAAATGCTGAATCAGAATACAATGCCGAATTATATAATCATTGTTTAATACAAAATAGCGGTAATAATATTTATTGTGATGAGGAACAAGAAGAGAGGTTTAAAGATGATGCTAGAAAAATTATTAAAGAAAAATATGAAAATCCAGTGCTTCCAAAAATACAAACTATGGAAGAAAGAATTTTATTTATAAAAGACCAAAATAAATACAAAAATAGAGTAGCAGATGTATATAGTGTTTATTATAATAAATATAATGACCTTAAAGATAAATCACAAGAAAATAATAATAAAAAAAATGTGAATGATAGATTAGCACATTATTATAATTCAAAAACATCTAATTTAAATTCTTTATTACATGGTTTAAGAATAATATACTGGTTGTCATTTGTTTGTGTTTTAATTTTGTTTGTATATAAAAAACAGTACAAAGATAAAAGTTATTGGCCTATGGTCTTATCTATGTTATTATTCCCTTTTATATTTGAACATGGAATTAGATTTAAGGTGCCTTTTATGGGGAATGCTGAATATCATATACCTAGTATTTTTCAATACGCGTTTATAAAATTTAAACATTTCAAATTAGATAATATTTATTTTATATCGTTTACCTTGATAATAGGATATTTATTTCTTGTGAATTATATTAGCAAAATGCCCTTTTAGATATATATTAAGTATAATTAATACATAATGAAGCTACTTCAAAATAATATTATCTCTCCATAATATTATTTTCAAAACTATTTTTTTAACAAAATGAGTTACCAACGAAAATCATACCAATCAATCCCAGTACAAAACCTAAATGATAATTAAATTGCATAGTTTTGTATATTTTTAACCATGCATTTTTCTCATCTTGAGAATTTAAATGTTTCACCATATAATCACTTTTGGGATGTAAAATATAAAAAAAATAATTTACAGTAAAAGAGGTTGCTAATACAAAACAAATATTAGTTAATTTAGTTAATTTATTTTTTTTGTTATTAAGACCGTATAAAACAATCAATGATAAAATTAACCCTAATCCAAACCCTTTAAAATAAATATTTTTTCTTTCATTTGCAATTTTAATATATCTGGTTTTATTTTCATTACTAAGTAATTGAAATAATGGACTGCTTAATGTTTGTTTGTTTACTCTATAACTAACAAACATACTTGCAAATATAAATGCACCAGCTAATATACAGGATGTTGTACACTTCATATATAATATATTAATAAAAAATGTTAATTAAAATATTAAAATTTAATTAGAATCACTGGTATCATCATCCTCACTGTCATATTCTCCATATACTATTTTCCATCCATACCAAGCTCTGTTTCTTTGTCTACCGATATTCTTATCTAATTGTTCATATAATTCTGTAGCCTTAGGAGGTCTTTGTTGATAATTAGTTTGATACCATTCATTGAAAATATTCCTAATTTCTGTTTTCTTTATTTTATCATTCTCAGTTCCTTTAGCTATATTATCGTTCATAAATTGTCTCCAGAAATTCTCACGTTCTTCATATTTTTTGGAAGCTTCTAAAACTAAAGGACAATCTTTAACAACACCTCCTGTTTTATTTGCTCGCTCAACAAGTTTGGCTGTGAATACCTGTACCCACCCGGGTAACTTTTCTTTCATATCTAAATCTTTCATGTAAACTGGTTTTTCGGGGTCATTAAGTAAACCTTGTTTTCTTTTTACTTCATAATCTATTTCATCTACGAATTCAGCATTGAAAGGAACTTGTCTAATTCTTCTCCATGTTCCTTTATCTGTAGATTTAATATTAAATAGATGATTTGTACAACAAACTAGTTCAAATTGCGGAACAAATTTACACATTGATTTTGCATACATAGCTCTTCCTTCCATTTCATCCCCACCTGTCATTTGTTTCATTATACCTTCATTTAATTCATCACCAGCAGTAGGTTCATCCATTGAAACAAACCTTTTACCTTTTAACTTTGCTATTTCCGGAGAAGGACCTCCAATAGACTTTCTTTTTTGTGTGAGAAGAGCAATATTTATTTTATCAGCATAATCACCTAATACTAGATTAAGTAAATCAACCCAAATAGATTTACCATTACCACCTACACCTGTATACAAAATAAATTTTTGATTTTTATTTTCACCAATTAAGGTTGATGCTGCATGGTCCAACATATATTCTCTCAACTCTTT
>MDSZ01088638.1_pt1 | contig 41127 bp, 34 predicted proteins | sample 811201 | NCBI WGS metagenome assembly MDSZ01 (sample SAMN05326647, study PRJNA326480) | marine metagenome | isolation source: seawater | place: Indian Ocean: North | collected 2010 | reverse complement strand
ATTGGCTTTGCTGCAAATACCGCCTCGCGGAGCATTCGTTTGCGCTCAATAAATATGAGAAATGAACAGGAGGCTGAACAAAATACCCCAATTTGCACGAGCGAGCGAGCTTCCTACGGGTCCGTGCTGTGATGTGCACGAATGTATAAAGGGAATATTTCACCATTCACCCTTTTCGACGACGAAGAAGATACACGCGAGAGCGCAATAGTACGATTACTACAATTAATGGAATAAACTTGTATTTTAATACATAATTACACGTGTATATATATATATGCAGCTACCAAGGTACCGGTACAATACAGTTACAACAACATTTGTGGCGACGACGACTTCCGGATCCACCCCAAGAGAAAATTGTTCGCCGGCATCTCGTGAATCTCGTTCAATTTCATCCCTTTGGCTTCTCCCATGGCCTCTAGTTCCGATATATCTCGAATCCCAAACCTTTTGTCCTTCTCTTTCATGATCTTATCGAACTTCTCGTTCCCATCGCTCGTATACTTACCGTCGACGTTGAACGGGCCATAAATGTACACCACGCCGCGTTTCGCCAACAACTTATCGCTCGTCTCGAATATCCCTCTCGTCGTTTCGATTGGACTGATGTGACAGACGTTCACGACGAGCACTAATAAACACGACCCGACAACCGCGTTTAAATTATCCAAGATTAACGCGTCTACGACGTCGTCCCTCGCGTCAAACGTCACGGGTGGTAAAAGAACATTCTCGATGTGTTTCGTGTTCTCTTTGATGCTTTCGAAGTGGTCTTCGTTTCTATCGGATAAGACGAATTCAATCTCCGGTAATTGCGGCGCGATTACGGACGCGTGCACGCCCTGTCCGGAGCCTATCTCGAACGCGTAGTGCTCTTCTCCTTCTCCTCCTCCTTCTTCTTCTTCTTCTTTACACTCCGATTGGATGCGCAGTACCCTCGGTACGATTTTCCCCGCGATGTGAGGCGCGTTGCGCTCGGCTGCGGAGGCTCCCATTTTAACGTTGTGCGTGTCGTCGCCGTCGCCGTCGCCGTTTGAAGAAGGAGATGCCGACATGGTGGCGGTGGTGGCGATCTTCTCCTTCTTCTTTCGAGCTACCCCTTTCTTTTTGTGGGGGAAAAAATCCCCCTCTTGTGTTTTGGAAACGAACTTTTGTCGTCACAACAGAGAGAGAGAGAGAGAGAGAGTGAGAGGCGTCGTCGGTTTCGACGCGTGGTCGTTGTATCGACGACGATGACGATGACGACGACGATGGTTTCGGCGCTTTGGATGACGATAGTCTGCGGTGCGCGACTCGTTCGAGAGGGAGTCTCCGTTAGGTCATCGTCGGCGATGTCGATCGATTATTCCTCCTCTTCGATTGGAAAAGGAGAATTCATCGTCATCGGGGACGCGAAAGAAGAGAAGACGCGGAACGGCGGCGACGGTGAAGAACTCGAGGACGGGCGAAGAAGGAACGGGAGGAACCCGTTGATGTTTAAGAGCAGCGGCAACGAGGATGGTCGCGAGAAACCAACGTATCATACCATCTTCAGCACCGAGTGCAACACCTACTTCGATTGGCAGTCTCTTGGCCTGTATTACTCGTTCAAGAAGGTGAAACAGGAAGGCAAATTTACGCGATTGATGGCGTGCGATAAAACACCACCACCAGGCTTAGATATTGTTCCGAACACGCACGTACATCCGAATTACGCGAAGCATCCAGTAACTGGAGATAGGTATTCGGCGTATAACAAACCGTATTCGATTATGCATTGGATGGAACACGCGAAGCCGACGGAGGATTTTATAATCGTGCTGGATGCGGACATGGCATTTCGGAGAGCGATGGATGCGGAATTGTTAGGGGTAGCATTGGGAAATCCTGTGAGCGCACATTACGGTTATTTAGTTGGGATCTTTCCGAAAAATCACATGGGGGTGAAAGCGAGGGTACCAAACGTAGAAGGCGCGCAGCAAGTCGGCGGTTTTACAGTTATGCACAGAGAAGATTTAGAACCGTTAGCGCCGAGATGGTTGTACTGGACGGAACAAGTACGCAATGATCCAGATTCGTGGGCAAATACAGGGGATGTGTTTAACCAAAATGGGAAAGCTGGGCCGCCGTGGATTTCGGAGATGTACGGGTACGTGTTTGCAGCAGCGGAGAGGAAGTTGAAGTTTTCCGTATCGGATTCGTTCATGTTGTATCCAGGGTATATGCCGCCGAGAGATGAACGGTTTCCAGTGGTTTTACATTACGGAGTAACGTATAGAGTGGACGATTACGCTTTCGATAAACACTGGTACCAAGGGACGGATATGACTTCGTGCACGCGCGGACAGATGTTTGAGAAGCCGATTACGATTGGAGAGTTGACTTCGAGGGAAGGGACAATGATGCGACGAAGAGATGAAATTGCGTTGATTGTAGCGGAGACGTTATACAACAGTACAAAAGAACGGGCGCTCAAAGTGTGCAAAAGAACAGATTTAGATTTCAGCAAACCGAGGCAAAGGTATGATTGCTCGATAATGGAGAATAACATTTTGCGGTGTAAACCGGTGTCGAAAGAGGTGGTTGAGCGAAAGAAAATAGAAGAGAAGCTCCGAGGAGTAAGTGGTGGTGGTTCGTGCAAAGATAACAACAATCAGTGTTGCTCGTGGGCGAGCACGGGCGAGTGCACAAGCAATCCCAACTACATGAGCATGGAGTGTCAGTTGAGTTGTAACTTGTGTCCAAACACGGCGTGCGAAGACAGTTGTTGCCCGCTAGAGGAGAAGAGCAATGGTTCATCCAAGACAACTGTGGCAAAGAAGACAGGGATACAAAACAGGGATGATGACGACATTCACAGCGAAGATGAATACGATTACGAGGCGTCATCTACTTCTTTACCCTCTGAGATGGATAAAGAAGACGAAGAAGACGAAAACGAACTTCGCGAGGAGGAAGCTCAAATCGAAGAAGAGGCGCGCCAGCAAATCGAGGAAGCTGAATTGATCATCGAATCCGAAGGATTACGAGTGTCAAACGATTCGAGCATGGGAGGTTTGGCGTTCGTAGCTTTTGTCGCATTTATTGTCGCGAGCATTGCGAAAAAAATGAATCTCGGCGGCGCAACGAAACAGCTCACGCCTGAACAGTTGGAGGCGTACAAGCAAGCAAACTTGGAGAACAACGAACGATTAAAAGGAAGAAGAGAGTGACGGGATTTTGCAAGTTACAAAAGTAGAGATAGTAATAGCATAGAATATCTGTAGACGCATTCATCAATGTACGTACTGTACTAGTAGATAATCTGCAAACTAATAATTTTTGCACTAATTAATTGTTCGTGAATGGAGCGTGTCATCAAAACCCCTCGGCAAAACTTGCTTTTTCACACTCATCACTATATACATTTACTTATTTACTTACTCACTCAACCGCGCTCATCAACCGCCCACCGACATAACGTGCTTTTTGCGTGGTATAGTGCCTATCTAATTTTCTCATTACAGTTGGAGAGAAAACTTCCACTCTCCGATATCGGCGTCGTAGCTCACTAGCTCGCCACCCGCCGATTTCGTTTGGTTTTCAATCTTCTCCTCGTATCTCTTCTTCGCCGCGGCGGTACCTTTCCTCGGTTTGACGCCCGTAAGCGTAACCATGGCGCGTTTCTTCAAGCCCTCGCCCGTCTCTGGCGCTTCTACGCCAGCATCTTCGGGATATAAGCACAAGCACGCCTTTTCGAACTTAACTACTCGGGCGATGTCTAGTTTAGAAACGTCCACGGGCTCGAGCCATTCGACTTTACCAAATTCTTTGTCCGTAACAGAAAAGTTCTCGATGCAAGTCAACGCCTCTGGGCCACGCTTTTTGACGAGATCTCGCAGTTCATCCAGGGTCGGCGAAATCGTGATTCCAGAATCTTCATCGACAAACGGTAAACTCAGTCTTTGATCCCTAGGTGAAGACGCCTTGCCGTTTCCATACATTGCAAGCGAAATCCCACTGAGACCTTCTTTGCCTGAGGCGCTCGTCGGGCGAATGAATAAAGCGCGCGGATCCTCACGCGGCTTGAACAACCAACCATTGGCCGGGGAGTCCCTTCTCCCGATACCATCTTTCTCTGCATCGAGTTTACCTTCTGGTTGTGCAATTTCATACGCGTCATGTGAAGGTTTGTCCAAATACGTCGGCATTCCACTACCGCCATGTTCTCTTCTGGACAATACAACTGATTTTTGATGTGAGGACGGTTGTTTTGTACCAGATGTTGCGCCTCTGGATTGCAACCATGGCGCACGCGGCGTTTGTGGTCGCGCAGGGAACGTGGCCAACGCAGATGCCATCGATCTCGAAACGTGGCTCGAAATGCCTGCATCGCCGAGAAGAGACTGACGCGGCTTCACCGACGACACTGGAACGAGCGCTGCGGCATTAGGAACAGGTAACTGAGCACCGTATGGAGACGAAGGAACTTGACTTTGTTGTTGCTGCTGTTGTTGTTGTTGTCCAAAGAGCGACTGACCTTGTTGTTGACCAACTCCTCCAACACCGCCGGCACCTCCGAACAAACCATTCGTTTGTTGAGCTGGTTGTTGCGAAAACAGACCTCCCGAAGATAGGCCACCGGGCTGTTGTTGTTGTTGCAGCTGAAGTCCGCCCCCGGTACCAGGAGCATTACCAAACAATCCTCCTCCAGCGGGTTTAGCGCCCCCGAACAAGCTCGTCTGCTGTCCCGGCTGCTGCTGTTGCGAAGAAAACAATCCCCCTCCCATTGAAGATGGAGTCGACGATGTAGGAGCGCCGAAGAGAGACGTTGACGGCGTGCTTTGCGGCTGTGTACTTCCTCCTCCTCCAAATAAGCCTCCAGTTGTCGTTCCAGTCGCTGGTTTAGGCGCAAATAGACTCGATCCTCCCGCTTGAGTACCTCCTCCTATTCCTCCGAAGAGCCCGCCACCTGCTCCTTGAGTGGGTGTTTGACTTGGGAATAACGACGACCCGCCGCTTACGCCGCCCGCCGGAGCGCCACCCAATCCGGCACCACCCGCGCTCGGTTGCTGTGCACCACCACCAAAGAGACCTCCAGGAGAACCTGCAGGTTTTGCGCCAAAGAGGCCGCCGGTTCCCGTTGATGGCGCGGCCCCGAAACTGGTTTGACCGCCCGCCGGCGAAGTTTGCGCTCCACCTCCAAAGAGAGAACCCGACGCCGTTGATGCACCCCCTCCAATGATTCCTCCCGGTTGTGCAGGCTTAGCGCCGAATAGCCCGCCAGTTGATCCTTGTTGCTGCTGGGGAGCGCCGAAGCCCGGCGTCGCTTGCGTCTGGGACCCAAATCCAGATTGTTGACCGCCTTGATTAAAGAGCCCGCCACCGCCTTGGTTTTGCTGCGTTCCAAACAAATTGCTTCCCCCAGGAGATTGTGACTGACCAAAAGCATTTTGTTGTTGTTGTTGTTGTTGTCCTTGTGAAGAGCCGAACCCACCGAAACCTGGAGTTGATGGAGCAGCAGTGCCAAAACCGCCGGCACCTCCTGGCGCCGTTCCCGCGGACCCAAATAATCCACCCCCACCACTTGACTGTTGCGGTGTACTTCCAAAGGGTCCTCCGGTAGATGTAGTGGCAGGTTTAGCACCGAATAGCCCTCCAGATTGTTGTTGTTGACTGCCAAACCCGGGTGTTTGTGATGGTTGGCCAAATGCAGAGGTTTGATTTTGTTGCGATTGATTCCCAAACATACCGCCCGATTGCGCAGAAGCTCCAAAAGGCGAGGCTCCCGATGCAGCACCTCCACCACTTCCAAATGCGGCACCCCCAGTTTGTTGTTGACCGCTGCCAAAAGCACTTCCGCCGCCGAAGCCGCCGCTTGCTGCGCCCGCACTACCAAAAGCACCGCCGCCTTGTGTTGAAGCCTGTTGACCAAATAAACCGCCTCCCGTACCGCCACCGCCACCGCCACCGAACGCGGATGTTCCTGGACTCGATCCAAAGCCACCAGATGTCGTTGTTGCGCCGAAACTACCACCGCCGAATGGTGAAGCAGCTTGAGTTTGTCCAAAAGCCGAAGTAGTCGATGACGGCTGACCAAAACCAGACGGAGACGTAGACGTACCACCTCCGAAACCAGATCCACCGAACGCACCCCCGGTCGACCCAAAAGCTCCAGCTTGCGATCCAAATGCTCCTTGTTGTCCAGCCGCTTGCCCAGGCTCTCCTGCTTTCGACCACGCATCGTATCGCATCTCCTCCACGCTCTGTTTATCGTGATCCGGCATCGCCGACATCGATTGCAACATCGCATATGTCATCGACGGTCCTACCAATTCCTTATCTATCACTCTCGTCGCTCGGTACCCCGCAACACCCGGCGACATCGAGCAATTCACCGCCCTGTGCGACGAGCTGCCGCACGTCGAACACACGTGCTTGTTATTACATCTCGATCCAAATTTACAATTTCCTTTGTTCCAAAATCGACACGCATTTGCAACTGTTGTGACGACGCACGATAAATCGTTAGTAGAACAGATAGCCGTTAGTTAGTGATCGCTCTACCGACGATGTGCGAATTGTTGGAAACGCGAGAAACGCATCGCACGAGAAACACGAAGAAGAAGAAGAAGAAGAAGGAAAATTCTCGAAAGGAAAAAAAAAGAACGAATCAAAATCGCGAATCAAAACGAGAAACGCACTCGTCCCGGGCGACGCCTGCTGTTGCTGCTGCTGCTGCCCGAACCCCCCGCCCGGGGTCGTTTGTTGCGGCTGTCCGAACCCACCACCTCTTCCTCCGCTCGACGGTTGTTGACCAAACGCTCCTCCTCCTCCTCCTCCACCGCCTCCTTGATTGCCGAATCCTCCTCCTCCGAACGGCGACGCAGGCGCTTGGCCGAACGGCGATTGCGGGACGTTCGAGCTCCCGCCGAACCCGCCGCCGAACGCCATGATGTCGTCGTCGTCGTCGTTTTCGTCGACCACGCGGCGCTCTTCTCTTCTTCTTCTTCTTCTTCTTCTTTTGTCGTCGTCGTCGCGCAATAAAAGAGAGAGAGAGAAAGAGAGGGCCCTCTTCAAATTATTTTTGAGGGGCTCGATTGAAGGCACCCCTTTTTTTTTTGTGTGTGGGTGTGTGTGTGTGTGTGTGTGTGTGGCAAGAGAATCGGATTCGATTCGATTGGATTTACTTGAGAAATATCTCGCGGTAGTAGACGTTTTCTCGAACGCGCTGTTGTTTTCGCGGCGCGATGAACAGCCGCACCGGGAAATTTTTATGCGTCATCCCGCCGAAAACGTTAGCCATCAATCACGACACCGGGGAAACGCACCAACAGTCCGAGCAACACATTCGAGAAGCGTTGGAAGCCATCGAATTTTCGAACAAATCGACGAGCGAATTGAGCGGAGGAGGGATCGCCATTGGCGTCGGGCCGAATGTCCAAGCGTTCACGGATAACGAAATCATCGTGTCATTCGTTGGACACTTAACGAACGTCGATTATTTAGCGTGGAGGCTATTCTCTCCAGAAGGAAGACGTGGGGACGAATTGAAGAAGGCGAATATGGATCCTCTAGAAGCGGCGCATACCTTGGTGGGAGGACGATGTTACGAAGCCGAGTTGGTGTGCCACGTGTATAAGACGTTTGGGATGCACTGTTTACCGAAATTAAGAGGAAAATTTGCGTTTACGTGTTACGACGCGAGGACGGTGCGAGTGTTTGCGGCAAGAGACGCGAGCGGCGAGTTTCCGTTGAAGTACGGGAGAGGAGCAGATGGGACCGTGGTTGTGTCTAATTTCGAAGGCGCCTCGGAGTTATTACCGAAAGATGCCAGCGGGATGGAGATGAACCCGCCGGAGTTTATAGATGTACCCGCAGGAACTTATATTTATGGACATCGAAGTTTAATGCCGAGACGGTTCGAGAGGACGGAGGAAACGAAGACGAAAGAAATCGAAGCCGCGCATGACGCCGTCGCGGCGGCGTTGAAAGGCATCGATTTAGCAAAGAAGTCTGGGAGAAAATCGCTCGACGGGGAAATTTCCGGCCGACCGTGGATGAAAGCGAACCGAGAACTCGATTCTGCCGGGTCCTCGAGGAAGAATTCCATCGATCAACAACACAAACCGGGGCCAAATTTATCGGCAGCCGCGAAACCGTTCGATATTTCAAAGCTCGATTCGCTTCCCGAGCACGACACGCCGGCACCGAAAGAGGACGACCACGAGGAAGGCACGGAGGAAGAACATCGTCAAGCAGAAGCAGTGGCCGTCAAGGCGGCACAAGCGGCGTTGAAACGCGTCGCGAGTGGCGCGAACATGCGAGGTATGGTTAGAATGGGATCCACTCACACAATGTCACTGTTGGACAATACGCCTCATCAGTCGCCGGTCAGAAGAAGGAGCGCGGCGTTGACGGATTCACCGAAAATGCACAGAGTACCCAGTCGTTCGGGTTTGATTTCCGGTATGGTCAAGGTTGCCAGTTACGAGGAGTTTGGCAACATCGGTTCGTTGAACGACTTACGACACGCCGCCAAGCCGGGGAAAGAAGACGGAAAAGAAGGAGGAGAAAACTTGGAAGAGAAAAGAAACGCCTCGTGGGTGGACTTGTCTATGCTTGTTATTAGCGGGAATGGTGATGGAGGAAACGGAAGTAAAGAAGGTGATTAAATACCAGAAGTTTTGTGTGATATCAACAAGAATAACAATAACAATAAACGCATATCTCTCTCCTTTTTCTTCTCTTTTTAGTCCGTCATACCTCCGACATATAAACCAGCCGCTTTGATTGATTTCATCGGCGAACGCATCATGTTCCCCATGGAAAGTCTCAACTCGACGGCTTCATCGGATATGTACGACTCCAACTGTCCACTCGCCGCCAACAACAAACCCATAAACATCGGACTCGGTCTCCCCGGTCGCGATTTAAACTCTGGGTGATACTGGCACGCCACGTAAAACGGATGCTTAGCCAATTCGCAAATTTCCATTCTCGTCCCGGTTTCATCTTTACCGACAAATTTCAAGCCTTTTTGTTCTAACTCGTCCACCATCTCCGGGTTCACCTCGTATCGATGTCGATGCCTTTCTGCCACCGAGTCTTTCTTACCGTACAGTCTCCACGACACGCACTCTTTCGTTTGAAAAATAGTTTCTCGGGAACCCAAACGCATGGTACCGCCCATGTGTGTCTTGGATCCTTCTGGCATGAAAATAACCGCCGGGTGTTCCGTCTTTGGTTCCATCTCCGTTGAGTGCGCGTCCGCGTGACCACACACGTTTCTGGCAAACTCAATCACCGCGATTTGCATACCCAAGCAAATACCCAAGTACGGGATTTCGCTTTCTCGCGCATATTTCGCCGCACACATCTTCCCTTCCACGCCTCTGCCGCCGAAACCTCCCGGCACTAACACGCCATCTGCTCTTTTCAATTTTGCCCAAGCCTCGTCGTACTTATCCTCGTTCGCTTGTCTAGATTCTTCTTCCAAATCTTCCGCCTCGATCCATAAAATCTTCAACTTCCTATCGCACGCAATCGCCGAGTGCATCAATGCTTTCGTGACCGATAAATACGAATCGCCCAAACCAGTGTACTTCCCAACCACCGCGATCGAACACGGCACGTGCACGCTATCCCACTTTTCCGCTCTGTGCTTCCACGATTCCAACTTTAACGGTCTCGGTTTCATTTGCAAGTGGTCGAGAATGGCCAAGTGTGCTTTCTGTTCCACCATAATCAATGGCACGTGCCAAATGTTTGAAACGTCGATCAAGTTCAAAATATTGTTCGGGCTCACGTGGCAAAACAAAGCCAACTTTTCCATCACCGCTTTATCCAACGCGGACGAGCTTCGACAGGCCAACATCGTCGGTGCCAATCCCGCACTTCTTAGCGCTTGAATCGAGTGTTGCGTCGGTTTCGTTTTCTGCTCGCCGACGGAACCAACCACTGGGACTAAACTCACGTGCACTAAACAAAAATTTTCTGGCCCGACGCGAAATTGAAACTGCCTCAAAGCTTCGATAAAAGGCATGGATTCGATGTCACCAACCGTGCCACCTAGCTCGACGATGCACACGTCCGGTGGCCCTTCTTTCCCATCCACCGGAATATGCGCGACGCGTTCGATCCAATCCTGAATTTCATCCGTCACGTGTGGAATCACTTGCACCGTTTTCCCCAAATACTTCCCTTCTCTCTCTCTCTCGATGACCGATTGATAGACTTTCCCGGTGGTGATGTTATGGTCCCTGGTCAAGTTAATATCGCAAAACCGCTCGTAGTTTCCTAAATCCAAATCCGACTCGCCTCCATCGTCCAGCACGTACGTTTCCCCGTGTTCAAACGGCGACATCGTTCCCGCGTCGACGTTTATGTACGGGTCGATTTTCACGTGCGTGACTCTGTAGTCCGAAGCGGCGAGCATCACGCCAACGGAAGACGCCGTGACGCCTTTCCCCAACCCAGACACCACGCCGCCGGAGACCACCACGTACTTCATCCTTTACGTTGGATCGAACCGCGCGCGAAGACGAAGAAGAACTCTTCTTCCTCCTCTTCTTCTTCCTTCCCTTTTTTTTCGTCCTCCTCCGCGTCGTCGTCAAGAGTCGCCGCCCTCCAATGTTGAAGCCGTTCGTTCAAAAGTCGATGATTACAAAAAAAAGAGTTGCGTTTGAGTCTTCTCGCCACCCTTTTTTTTTTCTTTTCCTTTTTTTTTGAATTTTCGTTTTTCAAAAATAGTTTTTTGTTTAGGGTTTTGATAGTTTAAGGACTCGTGTAGAGTGTTTGGTCGCAAAAAGAAGAAGAAGAAGAAGAAAAGAAGAAGACAAGACGAAGAGGAGAGAGGACGCGACTTTTTTGCCTCGGGAGACGAGACGCGCATGTCGTCGTCGTCGTCGGAAGAGGAAGAGGAAGAAGAAGAAGAAGAAGAGAAGAAGAAGAAGAAGGAGAAGAAGAAGGAGAGAAACAACAACAACGGCGTCATCAAAGTTTTATTTCGGTCGTAGAGAGAGGACGAGAGAGAGACAAAATGTCCTTCGAAATGGGAAGACGAACCGAAGAAGACGAAGACGAAGAGCAACGAAGAAGCGCGAAGAACAACGTCGTGTTTTTTTCTCCGGGACACGCGACGTCGTCGTCCCGGAGTTCGACGAGGCGGTTTAGTAGCGGCGTCAAAGGAGGAGGCGTGCGAACGGATTTCAGAAAGACGAGGCAGCTGGCGAAAACCACCACCTCGGAAACTCCAAAGCCGTCCCTGGACGACGACGCGTCCAACAACACGAGAGACGACGATTGCCTGGCGTTTTCCGAGACGAATGGAACGAGACGCCGCGACGACCAACCCGACGCGAAGAAACACCCCCCGTTCGAGTTCGGGCGAGGAGAGACGACGAACAAGGCGACCGATACGCCACCTGGGACGTCGTCGTCGTTCGATTTTTTTCGAGACGAAAGCTCGGCGTCGCCGATGAGCGTCGCGTCGGAAGGGACGTCGGCGTCGCTGAACAACAAGAACACCATCGAGTCGTCGCCGTCGTCGTTTCCTGGATGTACCCCTTCTCCTGGATTTACGTTTGGTCAAAACGCTACGAATAGTCATCGGAAACAAGAAGACCCATCGCCGCCAAATCCAGCGTGGGCACACGTCAAGACACCGACGGAGTTTTCGCCGTCCATGTTTGCCGAGACGCACCCAGGGGTAACGACAACGAGTTTCAATACTCCGCCGGGGTCGGCGAACGCGACGTCTACGCCAATGATTTTTCAAAGCGGAGGAAGTTCAGGCGGCGGCGGTTTTAGCGGCAGGACCACGAAACCAAAGTCGTATGGCAAAAGTAGTAGCAACAGGATTAGAGCGAGAAGTGGTAGCAGCAATAGTAGCGGCGGTAAAATGCAAAACAGCAGTAGTAATAGTAATAGAATGCAAGCTTTTCCGAGCGTTAGTAAGGAAGCGGCGAAGATACCCGAGACGAGTTTTGCCGAAGGCGGTCCATTTTCCGCACAGGCAGTGTTGAACAATTCCTTTTCGAAAGTGACCATAGGGGGAGAAAACAACAACACGAGCAGCCCGTTCTCGACGTCTGCGTTCAACGGCGGGTTCAACTTTAATGCCGATGCAACATCGATCCCGCAAATTGTAAACGACGGCACGCGGAAACCATACAAAAAATTCCAGGTTCTGCGATCGCCGGGATCACCAAAGTCGCCAATAACTGGGGATAACGCAAATCAGTTTGCGCGCGCGACGGGACCGTCGCCTTCTTCGAGGAATAGCCCATCGTCCGAGAAAGATAAGGAGAAAATAATCAACGTGGAGAAAGAGGTAAAAGCGTATAAACTCGAAGCGAACAGAATGTTTCAGGAAGCGTCTGCTTTTTTGAATCAAGACAAGGACGAGCAGGCTTTGAAGAAGTTCCGCGCGGCGCGAGACACTTACACGCGTGCCATAATTATGCTTGAAAGCATTGCGCCGTCCCCGGACAAACAAGGCCATTTTGACCGTTCGTCACGAGATGGAATTTTTAATAACGGCGGCAAACCGTTTCTTCCGACGAGAAAACTTTTAGGCAGAGAAGCTGGGACACTTTTGAGCAACCGAGCGGCATCGACGCTGATGGTGATACAAATAGAAGAAGCGAAAGAACGATTTAAGGACGTGAGCGGTAAGTTCACGCCGGATATGCTTTGGAAATATCGTCAGAAAATCCAAGAGTGTATCGACGATTGCATGCGCGCGAGAAAAGCGGATACGACGTACATGAAACCGATTTTGCGTCAAGCGAAATGTCACGAGCGTTTAGCTGATTTTACGGCAGCGTGTGCGTGTTATACTACGGTCGTGTCGAGCTCGAAAGCTTCGGAGAAAGAAAAAGAAGAAGCGCGCGTAGAGCTCGAGCACGCAAAGCGTTTAAAAGTAATCTCTGAAGTGACGTATCTTACTGAAGCGAGACGCGCTTTGAGAAAAGTACCCATAAATGACAGAGAGAGCTTTCCACGGAACGAGTTATTAATCAAATCGGCGATAACAGATGCAACGGATATTGAGAACCGAGCGACGCACATGCCGTTGGACATTCGTCAACTCGTGGCGTGCTTGAAAATAAACGCGCTGATAATTTGCGGACAGTATAAAGAAGCTTTAGAGACATTGGAGTCCTTCGAATTTTTTGACTCGTTGTTTCCGATGAGTCAAAAAGAATTGAAGAGCAAAATCTCCCCTCCTCGCGGTTTCGAAACCGAAGACGATATGGTAGTCAGAGAGAATATAGTCGAGATGACTTTGTTCCGCATAGTTGTGCACTATGGATTAGGTGACGTCGAAAATTTGGAAAGATTTGCAATGCAAACGAACGGGTTTACGGGGGACCTTGGCTCGAAAACTACCCAAGACAGAAACGGGTCGGATCGTATAAAGTTCACCATGTTAGACACGTTCAATGAGATTCGTCCAGATGCCGGGTCTATCTTTGCCGTTCTCAAAGATCAACACGAGGCTCGCATGCGTGGGAACTCCGCTTTTTCAAGCGGCAAGTATGATGAGGCTGAGAAGCAATACACGAAGTGTATTGCGGCATCTAATTCGTCGTTGTCGCAACAATTCGTCAGCGCTATTCTCTGTAACCGTGCCGCCGCACGCATGGGCGCGCAAAAGTACATCGATGCCATGCTCGATTGCGGTCGCGCTATAATTCTCGACCCGACGCGCGCAAAAGCGTACTCTCGTCGGGCGGCGATCTTCTCGCACTTGCGTTTGTTTGACAAAGCGTTGGAAGATTTGACGATGTACGAAAAAACGGCCGACGCGAATAGCGACATCAAGCAAAAGAACGACGCAAAGAGTCGCTCGAAAGAGTTGAAAGCTGTGGAAATTCGATTGGAACAGCAGTACGGCGAATCTGCCCCAATACATGCTCGCGCCATCCTGGGTTTCTCCGACGACTCGTCCACGAAGTCTTTAAGCGACGGTGACGTCACGAAAGCGTTCAAAAAGCTTTCCTTGCGTGCCCATGCGGACAAGGTCTTCCACCCGAATGAGCTTCCTAGTCATTTCGTCGCCGGGAACGAGGAGATGCTCAAACTGTTCACCGAAGATACAAACAGAGTTTTCAATCATCTCAACGTCGCGAAAGACGCTTTAAAAACGTCCTCCGATCGTCGTTCCCACGAAGCTTCTGAGTACCAGTGGGACAGCCAGGTCTCTGTCCAAAGACGCCGCGCGTCATCCAGCTCGAACTCGGCTGGAAGCCGCTACGCCGGACGCCACTTCGCGGGCGAATACTCCTACTCCCGTGCAGACTCCTATGCGTACGAGGAAAGCGCGCATTATAGAAGCGCCTCCTCGTCCTCGAGAGGTGGTCGAGGCGCGAGCAGCAGCGGGAGGCACAGACGCCATCGCAGGGTTTAGATCATCAGGGCGAAGAGGTCATCGCTAGTGAACACTACTTCACGAAGGACGCTTCAATAGAGACAAAAGAAACCTCCCCAAAAGTTGTAGTACGACATAAAAATACGCCGCCGCAGAGACTCCTCTATAGACGTCTCTCTCTTTGCTTCTCCTTCGCCACAAATCCGTTTTTTTTTGCATTTCGATGACGAAAGGTGCTGGACACAAGTCCGGCCACGCGGCGAACGTCGCCGAGGCCCATCGAAAGGCTGAACTCGCGCGCGAGCACGAGGAGGCGACGAAATCGAAGCAAGGTTCCGCGAACCGCGTCTTGGACGTCAAAGAGACGAAACTGTTGGACGAATTGCGAAAGTCGTTAACGCCGATGATGGTCCGCCTGGTGGACGGCGGGGCCGTCGCGACGGCCATCCCGAACCGAAAACACATGCTGAAGAAAACAACAATACGTCGCGACGACACCACCGCAACGACAACAGGCGGCGCGCGAGAGCGAGAAGAAAACGACGACGACGACGACGACGACGACGAAAACACCACCGCTCGGAAGAAGACCAAGACGACGAAAACGAAGAAACGGCGGAGGAGAGAGACCAAAGGCGTCGAAGACCACAGAGAGGAGGTGTTCACAACGAGAAGGAGACAAAAAAAAGAGACGAGCGTAAAGACGTACGTCAACAAAGCGGAGAGAAAACGACTCAAAAAGCAAAGAGCGAAACAACGAAGAGAAACAGTTTTGTGACACCAACAAATATCGACCACGTCGCATCACGAGTGCAAAGACGTACGTCAACAAAGCGGAGAGAAAACGACTCGAGAAGCAAAGAGCGAAACGACGAAGAAGAGACACATTGGTTTTGTGAACACCAAAAAAATATCGACCACAAAGTCGCATCGCGATCGCGCGTTGTTGTCGTTGTTGTCGTTGTTGGCGTGGTCTCGTCGCGACCACGCGTGGTGGTGGGCTTTTGGGTGTTTTTCGCGCTCCATCGTTCCATGCGCGTCGTCGTCGTCGTTGTCGTGCAACCATACGCGCGTATTTTGTGGGTCTTCTGTCATCTGTGCTGGGACACTCGAGAAAAAAGACACATTTTTTTTGTCGAAAAATTTTCTCCAAAATTTTACACCAAAAAACGACCCCACCTGACGACTTTTGCACGCACACACCACCACCAACGACTTAATAAAAAAGCTTAAAGGATTCAAAACCATGGGCATTGGCGATATCATCACGGAAAAAAAGAAGGATCTGGACGCGTGGATGAAGAAGCAGTCCACGCCGGTGGAAGTGGCGGCGTATTCCGCCGGGAGCGCCGTGCAAGGTGCGCCGACGACGGACACATAGAATGCGGCGATCACATTAAAACCAAACAGTTTTTTTTCTTCTTCTTCTTTCGGTCTCTTTCTCTTCGTCTTCTCTTTAATCGCGCGGGCATCGAACGCGCTCTGACGACGCTCTCGCGCGTTTATTTACTCTCCGCGTTGCAGGTGGTGTGCTCGGCTACGTGCTCGGGGCGGTGAACAAAAACCTCGCGGAACAAGCGGCAACGAATCCAGCGATGGCGAATCAACCGGCGATGACAGGGGCCATGTCTGGACCGCCGCGCGTGTTAGCGGTGAACTTAGCGGTGTTTACCGCCGTCCAAGGCGGGTTAACCTGTTGGATTAAGAAGATGAATAAATTTACAGAGATCGAAACCGGGATGATGGCTATGTTTGGCGCTGGTGCGGCGTTGTCGGTGTCGTCGAGTTTGAGCGGGCAGAAGGCGGCGTTTGGAGGACAGGACGCGGCGATACCGGAAGGACCGGTGCAGATTGCGCAAGAGGCGCTGAAATCGGGCGTTTTGTTTTCATTGTTGAACGGAGCGTTTATGAAGATTGGCCAGAAGTTTTCTGGGAAGAATGAAAAGACAGACGTGTTTTACTCCCACGCGGTTGGGATGTTGACGACGCTCGGGTTGGAGAAGTACGAGAAGAATTTTAAGAGAGGGTTGTTGACGGACGATTGTTTGCTTTTGTTGAACGATAACGCATTGCAAGAAGTGAGGATTCCGCCTGGACCGAGGTTGAAGATTTTGAATTATGTGGCGGGGATGCGCGTGGCGCAGCAACAGCAACAGCAACAGGCCATGAGTTTGGCCGTGAAACCATAAAAAGAGAATCGTATCGATAGTAAAGAATTGAAATAAATAACAATATTAGAAAACCAAATACGAATGAGAGAAAGGTCAAGACAAAGGGTCACGCAGTAACATTAATACAGTAACATTAATAAGGATGATGATAGTACGATTTATATTAATTTAAATTAGTACAAATTTGAAACACAGTAATTTTTCGTTTCATCACCTCGTCGAACGAGCTTCTTACAGAACCTTCTCGTCTCGAGCATTGTATATATATTCAATCAACTTTTTTTCGGTGTAATGATATAAAACTTAAAAGGAATTCTCTAGCACTTCTTCAGCTTGGGAAGCGTAAACTTGTGACGCAAAGTGGACGTCGTCACCGAAGCTTCCGTGACTCTGCCAACCTGTTGGTCAGTGTTCGCCCACCGAAACTCTTCGTTCTTGGAGCCGTTGTAACCAACTCTTCGCAACCGTCTCTTTTCGAGAGCGACGCGCTCTTCCCGACGTTTTAACCCGGCGCGCATCGCTTCGAAGAACATGAAGAAGATGGCAGAGTTGATCCCGTTCGAGAACGCACGAGGACCGACACCAGTAAAGTACATAGGAAGTTTACCCTTGATCAAGCCAGATGGCGCATCTTTCCATACGCCGACAATGGCACCACCAAAAGATGGTCTGGCAGCAGCGTTACACATCATGCGCGTCTTCACGACGTCCAAAGGCGTTGTCGCGGCAGCCGCGACTGAACCAGCGATCAAACCCATGGAGATGTCTGCAAAGGCATCCGCTTCATCGTCATCTTTATTGACAAAGCTGCGATGCATGGTTCGCAACGTTTCATACGCCGCGAATTTCACCGCCATGTCCGGGATATCTTCGAGTAAAGTCGGTGCGTACCCCGTGAACAAACCTCTCCAGCCTGCAGCTTTTGTGATTGTTCCCGCAGCAGCGAAGACGTTCGGGTATACCCCAGCTTGCACAGATCGAATGCAAACCGCGGCGGGTACTTTGACCAAGGAGGAACCCAGGGCGCCGATACCGCCAGCCAAGAAAGCAGTCCTCGAGACGGAGTAGTCGGAGTATCGTTCCAACAATTTCTTCGCGGCGCCGTAAAAAGCAAAGTACGTGCCAATGGCAAGTCCAGCACCACTCGCGGCACCAAACACGCCTTTATAAAGCACGGAAAACTCTTTACCGACAGCTGAAGCACCTCGAGCTAACGCGACGCGTTTGCTTCCGCCGTTTGCCATGAAGGAACTCCCGACGCCATACTTACCGGTCGATACCACCTTCGTATTTTTTGCAGTCGCCGAAGCTTCCCGCACAGGTTTTGCCTTGCCAACTAACGCTTGCATGCGGACCTTGACGGTATCAAGCGGGTGAATTGTCGATTGCGACGCGGCGCGAGCACAACCACCCGCAATGACGTCGTTCACTGGAATAACGTTCCGCAACGTGATCTTCGCCGGCGCCGACGCTGGTGCTACCGAAGCTTCGACATACCCAGACTCGGCAACTTTCGTCGCAGCACCGCCTCTGGACGGTCGCTGTAATCTCGCCATTTTTTTCCTTTCGTTTGTTGTTGTTGTTGTTGATTGATTTTTTATATGTATTAAGTTTTTCTAAAAAAGTAGTAGTAGTAGTAGTAGTTGTTCGTTCTGTCGTTCAACTAGCGTCTTGAAGTGTTTGTGTTCTCTCACAATAAAAGAAAAGCCTCTCTAAAACTTCTTCGACCAGGATGTATACGTAGGTTAGTAGTGATACAGCAATTTATACAGTAAGCGAGCCTCTGAAACTAATAAACTAAACGCGAACGTTAAGATTGTAGTTGTTGATTCGCTCACCAATCGCCGTCGACGAAAACTTCGAAGACACCACCTCCTCAAATAAACACCTCCCCAACGAAGATAAACTCAAGCCTATTCCCGTCCTCTTATCTGGTGGTTCCGGGTGTGAAGGTTGTAAGTTTTTGTCGTAAAGGTTAAACTCTTCTTTTCTCCACAAATGTTCTTGCTTATGCGCGAGCGATTCCAAGTACAGATCTAAAACTTTGACTTGGAATTGAAATCTCGGTTGTCGTTGGAACGATTTGAGATTCCCGGTTTCTCGCTGGTAGTACTGCTGTGCGCTCACGTTCCAGACGGAGTTCGCGTCTCCCGGGACTAAAACGACGGACCAGAGAAGTACCTGAGCGGGGGAGAGGAAAGAGAACGCATCGTCAGCGTTTGAATGCGAGGGATCATCATCGTCAAAGTCGAAAAAAGACGCGAGAGGAGGAGAAGAAAAAAACGAGTCAACGCTGGCTGCGACGAACCAATCCGAATTTAAACGTTTGAACGACCGACGGGGACTCATCAATCTTTTGACTACATTCAAATACGACCGCGCGGAATCCGCCGCCGAAACCGCCCGCGCGAGCATTCCGCGCCGACGAAAACGACGAATTTGCGCGCGCAACGTTTCGATGCGATCGATGCGATGCATCTGCTTCACGTACCTCTAACAGCGCTAAGAACAAAAGCGAATAAAAAACACACACTCTCTTCGAGCGCACGTGATTCAAGACGGAACGAACGGTGATTATGTCGCTGTTCTTCTCCTTTACGCGCATGCTTGGATCATCGACATTTACACCCGTAAAGATGAATGTCGACGCTCGCGGCGAAGGAAGAAATAGTCTCGTGTGCTACTTGTGCGCAGACGCGGGCGAATGGATATTCGCAAAGGAGGCTTGCAGTCGACGTGCGCGCGGATGATTTTTCGCGCGACGACCAATTTCCTTTTTTTTGTTGTGACGCCAATGGCCAAACGAATGACAAACAAACAAGGCGGGAAAAAAGAAGCAAAATTAAAGGGAAAAAATAGGAAAAAATGGCCAGAGAAAACGAAACGTCGTGTTAATTAAAGGGGGGTGCCTTTCCTTTTTGTGTCAACAACACAAGAAGAGAGCTCTTTCTCTTTTTAATAACATACAACAGCGTGGTATGGCACATGACAACGACACACACGCGACGCGCACTATTGCACTATTACTTTCTCTCCGCGTCGTTACGCACTCGCGATGCACTCTTCCAACTTTTCCCTATCCACCGGCACCGCTTTACTCAAGACGTCAACCGCGCCTCGTAAAGTGACGCACACTTCGTCTTCGACTCTCGCGCCGACGCCGCGGAGACTTTTCGGCAAAGTTATATCGTCTGGGTCGAAATATAAACCAGGTTCGACGGAAAAACAGACACCTTTTTCGATGGCAGTGGAGACTGGAATCAAAGGCGTGTCATGAGTGTCCATGCCGAGCCAATGGGAGACGGCATGGGGAAAGTACTGGGCATATTTGCCTTTAGAGAGAAGCGAATTTTTTGTGACAGACTCGCCGCCGTTTGAGTGAAGAAGGTCGACGAGGACTTCAACCGTCGCGTCTACGCAAGTCATATGTAAGTCATATAACGATACCGACGTTTGCGAGCGAATATCGCGCTCTAATTTCGCGAGAACCGCGGAACGAACATCGCACACGCGATCGTACACCGCTTTTTGGTAGTCATTGACAAATGTCGCCGTTTTCGAACCTCCCGCCCACACTCTCGTGATATCCGACACGTACCCGTTCATCTCGCATCCCGCATCCATCAAACACAAATCGTTCGGGTGGATAATTCTATCGTTTTGGTAGTAATGGATAATTGTTGCGCGATTTGAGGCCCCCATCACGGTTGGAAATGCTAATCTATCGGCGCCGAGCGATTTGACCATATACTCATGCGCATTCATTAAATCCCTCTCCGTAACCACCTCGTTCGTTCTCGACCTTCGCATAGCAGCTAGTATACCTTCCAAATTCGCACTCGCCGATTTCTGTAACAACTTCAACTCACTTTCCGATTTTCTCCACCTCAACGCTTGCGCCTTTGCTTTCAACGCTTGCGTAGGAAACGCGCCATCGGTGACTACTTTCAACACTTGATTCCCATACGTAGTCGTCGTAAACCGCTCTCTATCCATAAAAATTTGCCTTCTGCTAATCGGTGTCTTCAAAAAATTCCTTAAATATTCCTCCATAGTCTCAATCGCGACCGATTCATCGCACTCAAAAAATGCCTTTGCCACCTCTGGGTGCGCGCGCCATCCGTTCCACGTCTCATCTCGTTTCTCATACCGCCTCGAAAACAAGACATACTTCAATGGTTCATCTTCACCATCTTTTATTAACATCATCGCCGAGTGCGGTTGCATCATCCCACTAAAATACATAAAATCGGAATCTTGTCGATAATTCGCGTGCGGAATAACCGTATTCGGGTAATGCGAGACGTCTCCGCTTATCAAAATCGCGACTGAATTTTCCGGTAAAAGTTCCCCCAAACGAGTTCGTCTGGATTTATATTCACTTTTAGTAATCCCAGGCGTGAGTTCGTTTACAGAATTGAACAAGTGAGCGTGCGTCGAGAAGGTTGGTTGGCCGATGCGGTTGATGAGTTCGCTTTTTCCAGTATCTTTTTGGTGTGCGCTCGACGCGTTGTCGGGAAAATCCGGTTCCACGTGCGCGGAGGAGGAGAAGAGAGAAGATGAAGAAGAAGAAGATGAAGAAGCGCCGCTGCTGATTCGTTGTTGTTGAAGAGAGGGAGAGGGAGAAGAGGTGGACGCGAAACAGGAGCGCAGCGAACGGCGGAGGATGCGATAGGACATGTTTTCTTTCTTTTTGCGTCCTGTTTATGACGACTTTTGACGGCGTGAAAGAACTACTTTTCGCTATTATTAAACATGCAAACTAACACATCGAAGCTACTCCTCTAACTATGCGATAACTACAAATTTTCAGGTACGAAGACTTTTCTGGCACTTTCCAGGACGCCAAAAAATGCACCTCCACCTAACGAGATCCACATGACTCTAGGACTCGCACCTCGGAACAAGGCTTTCGCGCCTTCCTCTTTGACGATTCTTGTGCCGCAATCCAGGACGCCTCTGAGCGGATTTGTCGTGCATGTGTCCGTCATCAACCTGGTTTTGATGACGTCCAACGGTGTGGTGACGAATCCAGTCACACCTCCGGCTGCCGCACCTAAAGCAGTCGCCTCCACGCGACTGACTTCGCCCAGCGTTCGTCCTCGCCACTTGGCGTATGCAATCTTCGCCTCTTCGTATAAACTAAACTCGATGGCATCGAATGGTAAGTCTCGAATTAAAAACGAACCATAGCCGACGAACAATCCCGCGATACCACTCGCTCGCAAAATTCCTCCTAAACTTTGCACTTTATTGCCGGTTTGCGCTCTCGTCTTGATGACTTCCGTCGGCACTCTCACGACGCTCGACGCCAAACACCCCGTCGCGCCTGCAGTAAACATAGCCACGTAATTTTGCTCTGGCGGTAACGTTCTCTCTAAATATCGTTTTGAGGGTTCGTACGCGAGGAAAAATAACGCCGTGGCTGGTGCGCACCCGGCGATATTCTTCGAGAGGCCGTTGAACACGCCTTTGAATAGATGCGCGTTGCCTCCCACACCTCCTCCTCCTCCTCGAGCAGCTTGCAAACGCGTTTTGATGGTATCCAAAGGGTAGAACAAAGTTTCCACGAATACTCCGGCGCAGACGCCAGAAACGGTCAGGCCGAGTAACGTTTTCGCTGGTATTGTTTTCGATTGATTACGCGATGGTGTTGATGGATGCGCCATCGCGTGCGGGAGGGAAGACGTGGTCGTTTTTGCACTCGTCGAGGAAGCGGATAATGGAGAGCGAGACGAAGATGCAGAAGCAGACCGGGAGGAATCCAATCGAGTCGACGTCGTCTCCGTTTCGCTCGTGGTCATCTCGAAACGTCGTTCCTCCTTTCCCCGTGGCTACGAGTGGGTATCACTCTCGTTTTAGTGTATCTATCTCCTCTCTATCGGCTCTTTGTGACGCGACATTATTTTATTTCTCCACTTTTTTCCTCGAAGAGAAGATGCATTCTTTCGAATGAACGATGATACCAACGCCAGCGACGACGACGACATCCGCGCCACCTCCGTCGTCATGCTCGGCGATTCCATCGAAGACGCCACGCCTTTACTCGATGTTGCCACGTCCATCGAAGACGCCGTCTATTCACAGTTTCCATCGTCTTTATACAAACAAAAAATTCGATTCTTGGTGGCAAACTTACAGCGAAACGAACTTTTGCGCACAAAAGTCCGCGCAGGGACGATCCAAGCGATAGATTTAATCCAAATGACGGACGAAGAGTTCATGACGGATGCGATGAGAGTAAAAATTGAATCCATCAGGAGAAGAATGGATAAAAGAAGCGAAAGGGCGGTATTTGCGGATGGTATAGAATCTGACAGTTATATCTGTAAAGAATGTAAAAATAGGAAGACAAAGTTTATACATCTAAGCGATACGAGGGATGTTCGCAAAGCGGAGACGTGGGGAGGGTCGAGCGCGGACGATGAGAGCAAAGTGATGGTCGTGTGCATGGAGTGTAAGCACGAGTGGGTATGTAGCATATTGTAGAAGAATGTTTGTTTGAATCTAGCGGCGTGTTCTACTATTAAATCTACTTTTATTTGCATAAGGTGATGAAATCGTAACCGACGATAAATTTGCCGTCTCTTCGGATCGTCCATCGCATGGCGTCGTCCCAAACGGTTGCGTTTTCTGGTTTGATACCGTCTAAGGCTTTTTTCATGAGTTTTTGCCAAAACGTGTCGGCGTCGAGTTTACCATTGTTTCCGCTCTTCTTTAAGAGTTTCTTGGCAAGCAAAGACCAAGGCGCACTTTTGGCTTTCTTCTCATCCGCGTCGTCTTCTGGCACAATGTCGCTGTCGAGCGCCATTTTTGTGCCTTCAAAATCGTGACCGACTTCCTTCCCTGAGCTGGTGAGTCCGAGACCTCTGTGCGAAGATTTCGTCGTCGCGGTGAGATGCGCCCGTTCAAAGAGTTTGATTTGTTCATCTTCGGTAAAGCCAAACTTGTTTTTGTTTTCGTTGGTCGTGTTGTTACCCGTGGCATCATATCCTTCGTCATTGTCTTTCCCGCATCCTTCTTGGCAAAACCCAAATGAGTGTCCCCACCAATCTTTTGGTTTAGGAGGAAATGTAAACTTAACCGTCACCATCTCGTCCAAAGGCGAGCCTTCTTTGGCGTTATTTTTACTACTCTCGTTCTTCTTCTCCTTCTTCGATGATTTCTTCTCCTTCTTCTTCTTCTTTTCATCGTCATCTTTCGTGCTATCGCCACCTATTTTCTTACCGTTACTACCATCGCTATCGTTTCTATCGGCGTCGGCAGTGGCGCCATCATCATTATTCGCTCTCACTTCTTCCAACCCGCCAAACGCGCCGCCTCCTAATATTGCATTCAAATCCTCATAACTATAATCGCGCATCTTCTCCCTTTCTCGCTTGTGATATCTCCCCGCGTGTCCAACCGCGCTTCTCGGTCGTTCCGGAACGTCCATTTCTTCCTCCTCCTCGTATTCGCTCTCTTTCTTCTTCCGTTTGTTCTTCTTCTCCTTCTTCTCCTTTTTGTCTTTCTTTTTGTCCATCTTGTCTCCATCATCATTACCATCATCATTCTTATCTTCTTTCTTGTAATCTTCCAACCCTTTCAACACTGACTCGAAATTCTTCGCATTCCGTGTCCAATCCGCACCGACGACTCCTGTGTTATCTCTTCTATCCGTCCCTAACCCGGCGTTGTGTTCTCGTCTTGACGCGTGCAAATGTTTCTTCAATCCACTTTTATTCGGGCCTAGACCGGTACCTTCTTGCCATCCTTGCTTTTTCAAGATTCGCATGCCGAACGAATGAATATCTATGCCTTGGTACTTTTGATTTTGAGTGGAGGATGAAGGCGCGTTCGTGGTCGTCATCGTAGCGGCGTTGTTAGCGTCTCACACTTTTCTCTTTCAAGGTGGCGGCGGTTTTTCCCCAAGTCTCACACTCTCTCTCTCTCTCTCTCTCTCTTACTCTCCTCTCTCTCTCTGCGAAGGACACGACGACAGATCTAATTCGCGAAAGGTAAGGAATGCAAATATTTCCACGAATATTCGTTTTGCCGAAAGGACCGCGTGTGCACTTGCACGCGTGCACACGAATTTATATGACGCATTCGAGATACAAATACAGACTAATGTTAGTAATCTACAAGGCGCTATACTAATTTTTTTGTTTCTCTTCTTTCGTCACGAAAAGAGTGCTCGAAGCTTCCTTTCCGCGTCTAACTCCTCGTTCAACTTTTCGCTAAAGCCTGTGACGGCGTCTGCGTCGTTTAATTTTGGCTTTTTCTTTGGCATCACAAAGGACCGCTCAAACGCATTAGAGGCGGCCACTTCGTCGCGAACCAGATTCCGAACGGCGTCCTCGGCTTCTTGATCTTCTTCTACGGCGAGTTCATCGAGGAGGGCGTCGTCGTTTCCGTCATGGTCTATTGTGTGCAGAAATCTTTCTTCCTTTCCCCCCCTGTCGTCATCTTTGTCGGCAGTTATAGGGAAATGTAAGGAGATTGAAGGATACTCCATCGGCTGCGTCGTTCCGCGTTTCTTCTTCTTCATGCTGCTCATTCCGATTTCATTCGTGCGTTTCTTACTGCTCGCAGAGAGAAACGAGTGCATTCTCTCCTTTTGTACGTACGTTTTAACATCACCCGTGCTCGCGTGCAGAGCGAGCGTTCGAGATTCACACAGCGAAAGCGCCGTTAGTACGCAATCGAATCCAGCGCGTTGGAGATGTCGTCTCGCGGCGCCGGTAAACTCCGAGTCTTCCAGTGAGGAAACATATCGAAATAAAGTATGATAAATGTTCTTATTGTTTTCCAGCGAATCTGACGGTGGTTGGGGAAGTTTTGCTCTTTCGAGTTGGTCTGTCAAATACGGAACGTCTTTACGCCAAAGTGGATCCGGGACGTTTTCAAAGAACGTTCTCTTCTCTTTGTTTGTGTACGCGCTCGACAATTCGACATAAGGCCAGAAATCCTCATCTTCCTCGCACAATCGAATTTTGTCCTTGACGTTATCGATAGCTTTGTTGAAACAATCAACGACGATTTTGAAGTCCGTCAAGGATAGATTCTCCCCCACATCTTGTCCGTTAGAAGAATCCGCTAGAACTTTTCGCTCGAAATCTGTAGCGACCGGGGCATATTCTTTTTCGAGCATGTCCGCGATCGATGTTTCCACGCGATGCGGAACACCAGTGAACGCGTTTCCGCATCTTTTGACTTGGTTTTCGAGTTCGCAATCGATCTTTTCAATGAACGATGCGTCTTTTTTTTCCATCATAGACTCCTCTCCTCCCGATGCCACCGAGGAAAAGCGCGCAAACGCATCATCCACGCGCATAATCAACGTTGACGACGGTAATCCTGCTTGCCTGAATGCTTTCTCGATCAGTTTTTTAGATGAGTGCGTGTCGTAATCTTTACTCGATGCCGCGATGACTAAAAGTGGTGCATTGCCGCGCTTTGTCACGGCAGCGAATCGTTTCAATCGGTGCACTTCATTTCTCGAAATTTCCTTCATTTTTGTTCGCGGATTTTCATATAAAGACGAGCAATCGAGCACAAAACATCCAGCAGAGAGACCAGCGACTTGTTCTTTGTACTTTTGCACCTCTATTTCTTCGTCTTGTTGAGAGCGTGGCGTCCAAGATTTACCCGGAACGTCTTTAATAATCACCCAATGAAACGGCTCGCGCATCGAAAGCTTTGATGCGTATGACGCTAAAACTGTGCCTTCTTCAGTGCTTTTGTTCGTTATAGCTGTGCCTTTTGATAACTTCGCGCGCAACCAAGCCGCGACGGCAACGGCATTTGGTGATCTCGTGCCTCTGTATACGGAAGGAGGTTCGTATTCAGCACCGCTACACAAAACAAATTTCCAAATGCGCGTCTGTCGGGCTTCGCCTTTTCCAGGTACAAATGCCCGAGTGGTTTCTAAAATTTTTGGCACATCGAGCGGTCTCGCGAATGAGGAAGAGACATCAACGAGTGTCGCCATCTGCACAACAAGTTTGCGAACGTACGCTTCGTCTTTCTCCTCGCGCACACTTTTTGTCTCCTTCGGTATCGACAACTCAACTTTTCTTTTCCCACACAGATCGTTCACCCGAGCTGGTTTCTGTCGAGTAGAATAGGTTAGAGGGGAAAACGTCGAAGGTGACGTTGCCATCATAGACAAGGCTTTCTGTTTCTTCCTCAGTGCGATCCTTTCGTCTTTTCTTGTTCGCCAGCGCCACAAAAATAATTGCAAAATTGCTTTTCTATTCTTCTGAAATCGGCGCAATCGAATCGCTTCCAATCGTTCTCGCTCTTTGCGTTCTTCCTCGGCTTTCTTTCGCGCCAGTTCAGCTTGACGTCTCGCTTCTTCGCGCTTTTTCCGCTCTTCTTCTAAGCGTAGCTTTTCGGCTCTTTCAGCTTCTAGACGTACACGTTCCCTCTCCTGACGCTCACGTTCCAATTGCTCTTGACGCTCGCGTTCTAGCTGCTCTTCGCGCTCCCTAATCTCTTTCTCGAGTTTCTTCGCCGCCGCTTCCTTCTCGACACGCTCTTTCTCTACACGCTCTTTCTCAAGACGAATGCGTTCCTCTTCTTCTTGCTTACGTTTTAATGCTGCTTCCTTTTCTATGCGTTCTTTTTCTATGCGTTCCCGTTCCGCCTTTGCACGTGCTTCTTCTTTGCGCTTTTCCTCCTCGAGCAATAAGCGGGCTTCTTCTGCTTTCTTCGCTTCGATTGCAGCTTTTGCACGTTTTTGTTCCGCTTCGACTCTTTGAATTTTCTCCCGCAATTCTTTAGCTTCCTTTTGTTTCTTCGTGAGCTCGGGATTTTGCTGTTGTTGTTGTTGTTGCTGCTGCTGCTGCTGCTGCTGCTGCTGCTGTTGTAACAGTTGTTGCCCAACCGGCGGCGCGGAAACCTTATCTTCCGAGGCAATTTCATCGTCTCGAACGATAAACTGTCGATATTTATGATTGGTATTCGTTCTCACGAGTGGTGACTTTTTTGTCTCGAAATCTTCGCTCGGGTGCGAAAACGTTGTCGTACGAAACTCGACGCACTTACCATCCTCTTGATGTAAAACGATGCTCAAACCATGGTGCAAACACAAAGCCTCCGTTTCCGTTTCACTTGCGCGAAAAATCCGCGCAAGTTCTTTGATTCGAAACGGACCTCTTGCCATGCCCTGGTTGAACCTTTCGAGCGTTTTAGAACGAATCTTGACGAAATACTTGTGCAGAACGCACTTTTGCACGTAATTTGCCTTCTCAACCAACTTAAAAAATTTCGCACAGTTCACGTCAATGTACGCACTTCTGCATTCTAAAGCAAAATTGACAAGCGCATGATTTAGTATCGCATTTCTGGCCGATCTTAAATCGCCAAGCATTTCGTGTGTGGACACGGAATACCTTCCATGCGAATCAATGCGCAACAACAATTGCAACGCAAACATTTCAGCCTCGTGGTCGAGTGGTAACGCTTGCTGCTTTGCCCTATGGTCGTCGTATATGTGACGCAACGTAGTCAACGTTTTCGTAAGTTGCTCGACGTTCAAGTGCGAATTGTGTCCATCTGGAGATATTGCCGTCGCTGCGTCTTCGCACAATTCGTGTTCGGAGATTATCGCGTAACGAACCATCTGTTGCAATGCACTCGCAGCGAACGCGTCATACATTTGCTGTAAACTTAAATCTTGTCGAACAGAGCGCAAACGATCCCATAGAAATTTTGATTTAACGACAAACGCTTCGGGTCTTTCATCGAGAATGTGCCACAGATGCGACATTGTTTTCGCTAAACCATATTTCGTTCTTACCATGTCCGGTTGCACACCGTCTACGATGCGCGTGTACTTTTTACAACACAAATCGACAGATGTTTTGTTTCTATTCGTTCCATCAACTCGCTCGAAGAGTTCCAAGTCGCCTTCTTCACTCCGTCGCTGAAGTTCAGATATTGGGCACATTTCGTTACACGTACCAGTGATGTGTTTTTTAGACGTAGCTTTGTGTAAATCATCCCCAAAATCTTCTACGGCAGCTGTTGTCATCTGTTGCTTCGGCGCTGTCGTTCGTGTGAAAGGAGATGACCCTTGGATCCCACCAAACGGTCCCGTTTTCGGTAAAGGAAGTGATGATGCTTTCACGCCTCCATCAATCAAAGGAGAAAATGAATGTGTTGCGGTAGCAGTCGGTGCTATATCAGCACCAGCACCAATCTGTGTGCGAGGTGCTGGAATTTTCAATCCTGACGTCGTGAAACCTCCACTTCCACCACCCATTATTCCTGCTCCAAAAGTGGATTGATTCTGTTTTTGTTCTTCTTTCTTCTCTTCTCCTTGTGTTATTACAGTTGTGTTACCAGCAACGAACGGAGAAAAAGGAGATGATGACATCTGCGGCTGCGCGAGTGGAGACGACATCGATGCGGGAGCAAAGGGAGATGCATTCGCGTTCAGATTTTGCTGCGATTTCGCCACCGGCGCGCCGAAAATTCCACTTGTATTCGCAACCGAACCTCCATTTCCGAATGTGTTACTAGTATTAGCAGGGGCAGACGATGGCGTACCGCCAAACGGCGAATTGTTGTTCGTTGTAGTAGTGTTGGCATTCGCTCCTCCACTTCCTCCCCCAAATGTGGATCCAAATGTGGATCCACTTCCACCACCAAAAGTCGTCGTTGTAATTGTCGCCGTCGTCGTCGCGACATTTCCAAATGGACTAGTGTTACTCGTATTTTGCGCATTCGACGCTCCAAGTCCTCCTGCGGTCGTCCCGAAACCTCCACCACCTCCACCAAACGGCGACGACGGCACCAAAGTCGTACCAGTATTACCAAAAGCAGAAAACGCTTGTTGTTGCTGTTGAGGCTGTGCGTTACTCATGCTTCCAAAACCCGTCGAATTACCACCGCCACTACTAAATGGACTATTAGCATTCGTATTCGTTGGAGTCGCGTTCAACCCGAACGGAGAAGAAGATGTATTAAATCCTATTCCTTGCTGTTGTTGTTGTTGTTGTTGTTGTTGTTGTTGAGGTTGAGGTTGTTGATTGAAACCACCGAAAGGGTTGCCGCTGTTCGTGGCGTTCACGTTACCACCCGCGCTGCCAAAAGGGGAAGCACTACTCGTTCCAAACCCTGTTCCTCCAACTGTCGTCGTCGCGGCAACGTTCCCGAACGGAGAACCGTTATGCTGTTGTTGTTGTTGTTGTTGTTGTTGTTGTTGTTGTTGTTGTTGTTGTTGTTGATTGTTTTGATTGAATCCAAACGGAGAGGAATTTTGATTGGCGTTGTTCGCATTGCCTCCCCACATCGCGGGTGTCGCCTCTCCTCTTCGACTCGAGACGTTGTCGCCCTCCTATCTCTCTCGTCGGCCCCGCGCGCGCATTCGTTCCGTCGCGTTGTTGGTGGTGGTGGTGGTGGCGTCTTCTTCTTCTTCTTCTTCTTCTCAAAGCGATTTTTTTCTTTCGTTTTCGAAGAGGCATTTTACTCTTCAAAACGCGAACGCCGCGCACCGCTCCGCGAGCCGCGATGATGCAAAAAACGCGTCCTCCGTGTTCTCGAGGAGGATGTCTCTCAAAACGCTGGCGCGACGAGGAAAGCGGACGGAGACGAGGAACACCGAGACGACGACGATCGTCGTCGAAGAACACCGCTTTTGTCTCGTTGTCGACGAACGAGGAGGACGAGGAGCCGAGGAACTTTGCGCATCGACACCCGACGAATCAATCTCTCGGCTCGTCCAGTAGATTGGAACGCGTGAACCAAAAACCGCTGTTCACGATTGGTTTATTCGCGGACGCGCAGTTTGCGGATAAAGAAAACGGCAGGTACGGCTCGAGGAATAAATATTTCCGAGATGCCAAGATTCGTTTGCAAAAGTGCCTCGAAGAGTTTAGCGAAAACGCGGAGAAGTTGACGTGTGTGATTAATTTAGGAGATTTGTACGACGGGTACAACGACGATGATCCAGAACATTTATACTTCAGAGACCAGAGCAAATGGCCCGAGGAAATCAAAGAACGAAACTCGAAAGAGTTTGAAGAGATGGTTGAAATTATCAGGATGAGTTTGTTGAAGGATCTGCGACTGGTTTCCGTGCTCGGGAATCATGACATGGCCGTGACGAGGGAGGTTTTTAAGGCAAAGATGAATATCAAAGAGGATTATTACAAGGTAGAATTACCTAGGAATTGGGTTTTACTGTGTTTAGACACCACTGATATGAATCCAAGGTATGTGGAGGAGAATAGCGAGGCGTGGAAAGAGGGACAAGCATGGCTTGCGTCCAAGACTGAGGAGTTTAAGAAACGCAACGCGAAACCTTGGTCGGGTGGTATCGCCGGTCAGCAATTCGAGTGGTTGAAGAATCAAGTCGACTTAGCTGAGAAGGGAGGGAAAAAAGTCATCGTGTGTTCGCACAACGCCTTAGCGCCCGGGTCAGCGCGAGAAGGTATGGTTGCCTGGAACGCCGACGCGATAAGCGCTTATTTTGAAAGTAAATCGGAAACGGTAAAAATTTGCGTTGCCGGGCACGATCATCCGGGAGGGTACATTCAAAGAGGTAACGTTCATTATTGCACGATTGAAGCTATGCTCGAAGCCGATTGCGGCACATCGTACGGATATCTTGAAGTGTACGAGCACGAATGTATTTTACGAGGCATAGGCGCGTGTAAGTCTCGAAGAATGCGGACGTCGAAATGGGGCGAGTTCACCGGCATAGCCAATTTTGGCATGTTAACTGGAGACATTGACGTTGTTTCTGGTAACAAGAGCGACGATAACGCGGCAGAGGAAAAATTAGCGGATTGGATCAACGAACAACTTCAGTCGTCTTCGACTTCGTCCTTCACCGACGACTCGGATGACTTGATCATTAGAAGATAAATGTATTTATACCGGCGCGCATAGAAAGATGGGGCATATGTAGCTTGCGTGTGATTAAGTCCTATAATGTGATTATAAATGTATATAAACTTATAGCATTAAATGAGCAAATGACGAGGAACAGAGAAGAAAACTACAATGTTTACTCTTCGTCAATCTTCCCCGTAGTCCATTCCATCCATTTGGTCGTGTCTTTCCAGTCGGCGTATTGGAACGCATCTTGGTTTTGAAACGTCGCCCCAGTGCCGTGCACCCCCATACCTTCAGCCTTGTGGCCAAACTCTTCCTTAAAGGCACCCGGCAAGTTGCGTCTTCTCATGTTTTGATCCCACTGACGGTTCCACATGTTATAGCCGCCTCGGAGACCGACGATGTTCGCGTATCCCATCTCGTCGAGGAGCTCCAACGCTTGAATCGCACGGTTTCTCCCATCCGAGCAAGAAACGATAATCTTCGCATCCTTATCCGGAAAAGTTCGCTCAACTTCCTCTTTGAACGCTTCGTTCTTCGTTTGCACGTACACCTTCTCCCCGGCTTTCGAGTCGTACTTTCTCTTCGCGTTAATCAACGGAATCATATGAAATCGTTCCCCAACTGCCCTGTTCTTTTTCGCCGTCGGATAATTCCCGACATACTCAATCTCCGCTTTCGATCGGACGTCCAAAATGTCGTAGTCGTCTGCCGCGAACAAGATCATCGCTTCCATGTTGGTCGCGATCCCTTTATCCGGGTACGCCTCGATGACTTCTTCCACAATTTCATCCTTAAATCCGTGTTCCGGATACGGATACGGCGTCGCCAGCGCTTTCGTTCGCACGGATTGCGCTCTTCTCGTCGCCGTCGCCGTCTTCCCGACGCGCGCGACGACCGCGGGACATTTCGTTTGCATTGCAGATGATGACATTATTCGTATTCGTGTTCTCGTCACGCGTCGTGTAAATATCGAGTTCGATCGGGATTATTTTATTTATAAGGGAAGAGACGACGTGCGCTTTCCTTTTTTGGGGTTGGCCTCTTCTTTTTTTGTCTCATCCATTCATTCGAAAGACGTGGCAAAAACGCGTGGAGAACACAAGGCGCTCAAAGCTCTTTGGATGGATAGGAAACTCGAGGCCACAAATTTCTTTTTTTGTGTGTGTGTACGATGGCAAAACCCTAAATTGTACGTTGTTGTCTTTTTGATATCTCAAAAAGAAAAGGAGATGACGACTTTGACGACGTTTCTTTCATGCGCGCCGCGCGGCACACGGCGGCGCTGAGCGCGGCGGTGAGGGAAGGACTGCTGAGAGGAGGAAGAGGAGGAGGATCGGCCGTCGCGTCGTCCGCGTGCAGAAGTGTCGGAACGTTTTTTTTGCAAAAGGCAGGGATGCCACGCGTGTTGACGCGGGATTTTTCGACGTCCACGACCGAGGACGAGACGAACAGGGAGCGGAGAAAACGGGTGATACACAAAATGCTCTACCGCGCGAAACAGAGAGGGTTTCTCGAACTCGACGTGGTCGTCGGAGAGTGGGCGGAGAGAAATTTGAACGCGCGAACGAGCGATACATTTCTGGACCAATTCGCGATGGTTTTGGACGAGGAAAATCCAGATTTGTATTCGTATTTAACTGGACAAACAGAAGCGCCAACATATTTACGAGAGGAGAACGAGGCGTATAAAGAGCTGAAATCGCACGTGATGAAATTTTTAGACGAGAAAAGCGACGAGAAGACGAGAGCAAAGTTTGGGAAGGAGTGGGTGAGAGGATGGAATGACATCGGGGGCGGAAACCAGTAAGTAGATGTATTTTTTAGTCGACTTCGCGAGGCGCGAGCGCGTCATGGAGACGAGCGCAGAGCAAACAAAGGATAGATAGATAAATAAATAGATGTGTAATCTTCAACATACTTAGATAATGAACTTATGAATTTGTATTGATTAAATCAAGCTATGAAAAATTCATTCTTTTCCCCATATGCGGTTACTACTCGTGTGTATATTAAGTGAAGCAAACTTTTATTAATAAGCTCAACACCTCTCAACGAAAATGGTCATTTAATCCGAGGTGGACTTTTTGTGCTTCTCGTCGTTCGGCGTGAAAACTTCGTCACTGTTTTTGATCCAAACCCACCAGTAGGCCAAAGCGACCAAGAGGATTTCAACCGCCAAGACGATCAAACCGTACTCATACGTCTCCCAGTCGCCTCTGAAGACCGGGGCAAGAGTGAGGGAGAAGACTGTCATCAACTTGATCAAGATGTTCAAGGCCGGACCAGAGGTGTCCTTGAACGGATCGCCGACGGTGTCGCCAACAACGCAAGCTTTGTGAGTGTCGGACTTTTTGCCGCCATACACCTTTTCGTTTTCGATGTACTTCTTGCAGTTGTCCCAGGCGCCACCGGCGTTAGACATCATGACGGCCAACATAAAGCCAGAAGCGATGGATCCCGCCAACAAACCACCGAGGCACTTGGCGCCAACCAACAAACCGATGGAGATCGGCGTGAAGACAGCGATGATACCCGGCAAGAGCATTTCGTTGATGGAGGATTTGGTGCACGATTCGACACATGCCATGTGGTCGCACACAACGCCTTCCTTACCTTCCAACAAGCCCGGGATAGTGCGGAATTGGCGTTGGACTTCAACAATGATCGCCCCCGCGGCTTTTCTGACGGACAACATCGTCAAAGCGGCGAATAAGAACGGAAGCATGGACCCGAGGATGATGCCAGACAATACGTACGGGTCGGTGAGCAACATGTTCTGGGCGAGGCAGAACTTGTTTTCGACGCCTTCGCCGCATCCATACGGAACGTTTTGGACAAACGCGTTCATCATGGACAAGGCAGTCAATACGGCGGAGCCGATGGCGAAACCCTTACCTGTGGCCGCCGTGGTGTTACCGAGCGCGTCCAATTTGTCGGTGCGTTCGCGAACGTAGTCTTCAACGTCCGGAGACATTTCAGCGATACCACCAGCGTTGTCCGCAACTGGACCGTACGCGTCAGTCGCGAGCGTGACACCAAGCGTGGACAACATACCAACGGCGGAGATGGCGATGCCATACAAGCCACCAATGACGTAGGTAGAAAGAATCGTCAAGATGATGACAATCGTCGGCGGGAAGACGGAGATCATACCAATGCCCAAACCTTGGATGATGACAGTCGCGGCGCCACCGGCGGAACCGGCGTGCGTGATGGATCTTACCGGAGTGTACGCGTAAGACGTGCAGTATTCCGTGGCTTCACCGACTAAGATACCAGCGAGGAGACCGATGAGGACACACGCAAAGTACTTGTAGCCTAACTTGGAACCGTTGAACAAAAGTTCGACGGAGACAATGGTAAAGACAGTGACGAGGACAGAGGAAGAGTAAACGCCTCTGTGTAACGCGTGGAGCAATTCAGATTGGTTGGCATCATCCTTCGTGGAAACAGACCAGAAACCAATAGCCGCGGACAAGATACCAAAACCGGCGACCCAGAACGGCAACGCGATTTCTTTGTGAGAGCTCGCCAAGGAAGCACAGGCAATGATAGAACCGACAAACGATTCGAACAAATCAGCACCCATACCGGCAACATCACCGACGTTGTCACCAACGTTATCGGCAACAGTGGCCGGGTTACGGGGATCATCTTCCGGGATGTCGGATTCAACTTTACCGACCAAATCAGCGCCGACGTCGGCAGCCTTGGTGTAAATGCCCCCGGCGACTCTCGCAAACAAAGCGATGGAAGAGGCGCCAAAGCCAAAGCCAGACAAGTATCTGACCGCATCTTTCATGTCCGGGTCAAAGGTGCTGCCGTCAGCGGGACCGTTGTCTTGGCCCATGGAGAAGGCGTAGAATAACACGACCAAACCGAGAATACCGAGCGCGACGACGTAAAAACCCATGACGGCGCCACCGGCAAAGGCAATCCTAAGCGCAGAGTTCAAGGACTCCTTCGCCGCTTGCATCGTTTTGACGTTAGTCTCTGTCGCGATCTTCATTCCCATCCAGCCAGCCAACGCGGACAAGGCCGCACCGGCCAAGAAGCACACAGTGGTTTGCCATCCGCCCTTTTTAGAGGAGTATGATACCGGGGAATCCGATTGGCCTTCCAAAATGCCAACAATAAACGCCGCGCATACAACCACGAACGGCACTAAATACGTGTACTCAGTCTTTAAAAATGCAATAGCACCTTCGGAAATTTGGTCCGCGATGAACAATTGCGGTCCAGTACCACGCGGAGAGCTACGAACCTTTTTCATCAAAACTATTACATTTGAAACGATAAACGGAGTGAAACAGATAAATTTTGGGGTCAGCCACAGAGCGCAATACGCGGTTTCAAAAACGACCACAAACGCGAAGCCGCCATACCCCGCGTTCTGCACCGGGTTTGGCGCCTCTGTCTTCGCGATACGCCTCTCGCGCGCGAATCCGAACTACCAAAACGACAAAGCAAAGTTCGATCGTTTTCCCATCTCCCCACGCCCTCACTCACATCGGCGGCAGGGCCCCAAACCAAAGCGTGCAAAAAAATAAAAAGTACGCGTACCTCCAATCATTAAAATCGCCAAGATGCCGCCAAAGAACGGCACCGAGACGACGACCGCGGGAGAGATGTCTTTATCCTCATCGAAAACTGCCATCGTGAATTCGAGTTAAATGTCGCGAGAGACGGACTTTGGTGTCCCTCCTTTTCTGACGGAAAGTCGATGATGATGTTTTTTTTTTCCGCTCTTCGTCAATCGTGATAGAAAAACCGTGTATGTGATAGAAAAACAACACCGCAGCCGTCAAATTCAAAATCACCCCCCAAAAAAAGATCTCTCCCCTCCGTTCCTTTTTTTTTTTAATCTGAGTCCCTAAATAGAGGGCTTCTTTAAAAAATTCTCCAAAATTCTTTTTTTTCTTCTTCTCTGTTCAAAAAGGGACGACACAAACACACTTTTGGTGTGTTGTTTGAGTATTTATTTATTCGGGCGAAACACACGCGTCGTCGTCGTCGTCGTCGTCTCGACTTTGGGGAGAGCGCGCGCGCGCGCGCGAACAAAGGAGGAGACGTCGTGGGGATGACGGCGCGGTCGTCTTCGGGGAGTGGGCGCGACGCTCTCGTCGCGTATTTGACGCTGTTCGGGTGCGGCGTCGCGATTGGGGCGGCGATGTATCCGATACTGTTAGGAGGAGATGTGTTGGAGAAGAAGAAGAAGAAGAAGGAGGAGGAGAAAAGAGGAGAAAGAGCGCACGCGATAGACGACGACGAAGAAGAAGAAGAAGAAGAAGAAGAAGAAGCTTACGAGCACGATCATCGAACGACCTCTTCCTCTTTATCATCATCTTCCTCGAAAACTTTATACGCAACCGACGATATCGTTCGCGAACATTTTACGAGAAACGTGCAGTTTTTCGGCCAAACTGGTCAAGAAACCATAGCGGATGCGTTCGTGGTCGTCGTCGGTTTAGGTGGTGTTGGTTCGCACTGCGCGAGCATGCTTTTACGCTCAGGCGTCCGCAAATTACGCGTTGTGGATTTTGATCAAGTGTCGTTGAGCTCGTTGAATAGACACGCAGTGGCAACGAGAGAGGACGTCGGGAAGCCGAAAGCGGATGTGTTGAGAAAGCACTTTGCGAAGATTTTCCCGGAGGCGGAGATTGAGGTGTGCAACGCCATGTGCGAGAAAAAGAATGAAGAGATGGTATTAGGTGTGTGGAAGAATAGTAGTAAAGAGAGTGAAAAAATGTCGCCATCGTACGTGGTCGATTGCATCGATAACTGCGACACGAAAGTGGATTTGTTAGAGGCGTGCGTGCGAAGGAAGATACCAGTGGTATCCTCTGGAGGCGCCGGGTCGAAGTGCGATCCGACGCGATTGAAACTGTGTGACATTTCGAACGCGAATTTTGACCCGTTAATGCGAGCGATTAAGTATAATTTGCGTAAAAAACACGGCATCAGTCACGGCGTGGATTGCCTCGTTTCTGTGGAGAAGCAAGTTCGAGAGTTGGTCACCGAAGTCGATTTGAAAGAAGGCGAAACGCTTCGCGATTATCAAGTCGTTCCAAACTTTCGCGTGAGGACAATACCAGTTTTAGGCACCGTTCCAGCGATGTTCGGGTGCGCGTTAGCGTCGTTTGTTTTATGTAAACTCTCAAAAACTGTCGAACTTTCACCGGACGAAGGCAACGACGTGGATACGAAAATTGTCGCCTACCAGATGCAACTCGATCGATTAAAAGATCGAGAAGAAAACAGAGGCTCGGGGAGGGGTGCGTTGGACATAGATATTAATGATATTGCATATTTAATGAAAGATGTGTGGCAACGTCGCGATGCTCGCGCATTAGCAAAATCTGGCGATGATTTGGCGACGACGCCGTGGAAGGCGTTGAACAACCTCGAGTTTTGTCGCTGGGACGTGACGAAACCGTCGAGCATAGATAACTTAGTGTTGTTCGAACGAAACGAGTGCGACGAGTGGGAAGAGAGCGGCGAACATGCCATTCAGAGAGCGTTTTTGAAAGAACCAGAGTTAGTGCAAGTGGTTACGAAACGATTGAGAAGAGTCAAGTTAGAACATTCGATAAAGGTAGATAAAATAATTAAATAAGAATAGAATTTTTTTCATAGCATGTTACAGTATGTGCATAGTATGTTACACCTCCGATTGCTGATAGCCACCGCCACCTAGGGAAAAGTCGTCCGAGGACCCGCCTTTCTTCTTACTATTTCCTTGCCCTCTAATCCTCCCTTCTGGAACGGCACCATCTGGTTGCACGTGAGAAAAATCGTCTTGATATTCTCTCCCCGGCACATATGTCGACGACGAGTTCCCACCGGAACCCATCATCAATCCTTCGCTATCTGGATCCAAACATTCCCCTTCTAAATCATTCAACGATCCTTTCATCCATAACATCCCCCACAAACACATGGTCACAGCCCGAACCAAAAACGCGAGAAACTCCGGGAAGAGCGTCGTCCAGTTCAAACTCGCGTACGACAGAGTGTCGTAATACTGATCCTTCACTCCAGTTCGTCCGCCCCAAATAGAGCCGGTAAAATTCAACAACCACAAGAAATCCGTAATCGTCATCGCCATCAAAACCGCGGCGTAAATTTTCAAAAGTCTCGGCGTCTTCAACTCTAACGCAACAATACCATACAACGCAGTCGCAAGCGCGGACGAGTGAATGATACCGTACGTGAACGACAACGACCCCCACATGGCCAAAACTATCTGAACGTACAAACCTAGACGCGCGAATCGGATCATAGTTTTCGCCGTGATCCCATTATCCTCCAGAACGCGCACCCCGCGTTCGCTCAACGCGTACACGTAGTCCATCGTCGTCCCCGCGTCGCTCGTCGCGATTGAATCTCTTTCCAATCGACAGCAGAGAAAATAATTCTCCGCGCGCCTGCTTTTGCGCTGCTTCTCGGTGACGAATACAAAGGATTCGAGAGAAAAGTGCGCCTTTAAAGTCGCCTTCGCGTTCCGCCCGTCTCTCGAGCCGGAGCGAAATCACACAAAGCGCGCACGCACGCGCACGCACACGCGGAATGAATGAAAGAATGAAAGAATGAAAGAAATGTTCGAGAAAAAAGAATGCGCTCTTTGAAAAAAGGAGAAAAATTCCTGAAGAAACAAAACCCTAAATGCGAAGGGAAAAAAATCTTCATTTCGATAAGGCCCCCCCGAGAGAGAGATATCCAAAACATCATCATTTACACCCATCATCTTTTCTCTTTTGTCTTCCGCGTCGGAACGAGAGAACGCTCTGCGCGCATTTTTTTGAGCGAGAAAGAGAGAGAGAGAGACGCGTTAACTTTTTTGCTCGAACGAGAAGACGCGGAATAAAGCACCCGAGATATGTCTGCGACGACGAGCGCGCTCGCGCACGGAGCGTCATCCATCGCGGGAACGCGATTAAAGAATGCGAACGGTAAAAAGACGACGACGAGTAACGAGAGAAGCGGGAGACGAGGACAACGGCACGTGGTCATGGCTTCGGAGAATAAGGATCCGATTTTATTGAGAGCGGCTCGAGGAGAAGAAGTCGAACGCCCACCGGTGTGGTTGATGAGGCAAGCTGGACGATACATGGCTGAATTCAGAGCCTACTCCGAAAAGTATCCTTTTAGACACCGCTCAGAGACACCGGAAATTGCCATCGAGTTGTCCATGCAACCTTGGAGAGCGTTTAAACCGGACGGGGTAATTATGTTTTCGGATATTTTGACGCCCTTGCCAGCGCTTGGTGTCGAGTTTGATGTCGTCAGAGGGAAAGGACCGGTTGTGGAACCGGTGCGGTCGATGGAGGACGTGAAAAAGTTGAAGACGTTGGACGATCCGGACGCGAGTTTGCCGTTTATTCGTCCAATTTTGAGCACTTTGAGGAAAGAAATTGAAGGGCAAAGCACAATGCTTGGGTTTATTGGTGCACCGTGGACGTTGGCAGCGTACGCAATTGAAGGGAAGTCTGACAGGCACTTGGTCGTGACGAAGCAAATGATGACGAAGAATCCGGAAATTTTACACGCATTTTTGGCGCATTTAGCCGAAGCCTTGGGTGCATACGTGTGTCATCAAATCGATTGCGGCGCTCAGGTTGTACAGTTGTTCGATTCGTGGGCGCACCATTTGTCACCGCAACAGTTTGCGGAGTTTTCTCATCCGTACAACGAACGCGTGATGGAAATCGTCAGAGCGAAATATCCGGACACGCCTTTGATTTTCCACGCGAACGGGGGGCATGGGAAGTTACACGAGATTAAGCGGTCTACGGCGGATGTCATCGGATTAGATTGGGAGACGGACATGGCAGAGGCGCGATCGATTATGCCGGATCGAATTTTGCAAGGGAACATGGACCCGATGTACTTGTTCGCCTCGGAAGAGAGAATTCGAAAAGAAGTCGCGAACAACGTGAGAGATGCCGGGAATTCGAAGCACATTTTGAACGTCGGACACGGGGTGGTGCAAGGAACGCCGGAAGGAAACGTCGGGGTGTTTTGCGACGCGGCGAGGGCGAGCGTATACGCGGACATGAAGGCTCCAGCTCGTTAAATCTTGTTATTACGATTGTTCGTACGATGATACATTTATTATGCGTAAATATTTCTACTACACAAACAAACATCTAGAAATCATCACCATCAGTCACTATAACCATTTCGGATGGCAATATCTACCTCGCTGTCGTCGTCGTCGTCGTCGTCGTCATCGTCGCCACTGTCATCCTTTAAGCTTTGCTCTATTAATTGGTCCACATCCGGCGTCGCCACGACTCGACCAACAATGTCCCCTATAAACGCGCATTTTTTCTTCTTTTCATCTATGACTACGAACTCTTCGTGGTGTCTATACGACACGCCGTTTTCTAAATCAAACATACACTCACCTATGACGAGTTTAACTGTGCCATCCGCGTAAACTTGAATCTCTCCGAGTTGTCCCGCCCTCAAATCGGGAACTTCGAGAAGTTTCTTACGTTTCTTGCTCCTGTCGAAATTGTTCGTAGCATTGTCTACTCCTCCTCTTTCCGCCACCATTCTCTTCGCCCCTCTTCTATTGGTGTTATTATTTCTTCTCGCTGTGGAATTTCTATTACTACCGTTTCTTTTGTTTGCCAACGGTAAATCTGGTGGCAACTGCCACGCGACTAACTTCTCTCCTCTAGATGTCCTCATATCTTCTAACGTTTGCGCGATTGATCTCTTTTCTTCCTTGTTTTCGTTCACGTCGCTCTCTTTCTCCTTCTCATCGTCGTTCAAACT